>ERZ772855.3397-NODE-3397-length-12059-cov-3.222592_pt1 | contig 12059 bp, 12 predicted proteins | sample MGYA00511900_ERZ772855 | MGnify/ENA primary metagenome ERZ772855 (study PRJEB29015, sample SAMEA2737701) | human gut metagenome | biome: human gut; feature: human-associated habitat; material: faeces | place: China | collected 2012 ...
TCTTCAATTTTTTGATGTCGGTATATTTTTTAAAATAAAATCATCTGATGAAAATATAAATAATATATTAATTATAAGTTTTATATTGGCAGCAGTTAATTTTGTACTTGCACTGGTTAATAATATACTTCTTGCAAGTCAAGAATCAAGTAAAGTAAATTTTTTTAGCCTGTTTGGTCAATTGTTTTTTATTATAGGGCTTTTAATATATAGAAAATATGGTGTTTCCTTAATTTTGCTAGTGACGTTTGCAGAAGGATTTTCTCAATTCATAAAGAATATAATTGAAACAATATATGTTTTTAATAAGTATCCAGAATTGAAACCTAAAAAAAGTAATGTAGATTTCTATTATTCTAAAGGAATTATGTCATTTGGAATAAAAATGTTTATTTTACAGATTTCAGCATTAATACTTAATTCGACAGATAATTTATTGATATTAAAGTATTTTGGCGCAGATGCAGTCACACCATATAGTTTTGTTTATAAATATTTTGGGATGATTAATAATGTTTTTGTGATATTAATTGGACCAGTGATGTCAGCATATACAATGGCATATGCAAAAAATGATTATAAATGGATAAAAAATACATTTAAAAAAACAATGCTATTATTTGGAATGATAGTATGTGGTACACTTGTCGCGTCGTTTATATTTAGACCATTTGCACATATTTGGTTACAAAGGGATTTACATTTTAATACGAGTTTAATAGTTCTTACAATGATATATTATTTAATGTTAATGTTTAGCCATAATTTTTCTACATTTATTAATGGAATTGGTGTTGTAAATGAAACTACGTTGGCAGTTGTTTTACAGGCTATTTTAAATATACCATGTTCTATCTTTTTTGCTAAAAAATGTGGTATGGGTGTGAATGGAATAATAATGGGCTCAATTGCATGTATGGTTATAGTGAACGTGGTTTATCCATATATTACGCTAAGAGAGTTTAGAAAAATGAAAAATAAACGATGAGGTACATAAAACACAGAATTTATATGGAGAGGTGTAGTATGGTTTTATCTATTTGTATACCATCTTATAATAGATTGGACGAATTGAAGAAATTATTATGTTCAATTTCAAAAGCAAAATCAGATGAATTTGAGGTTGTTGTAGTGGATAATGGTTCATCTGATGATATTGATTTTATAAAAATAAATGATGATAGAATTAGAGTTATAAAAAGGGAACAAACAGTTCCGGGACCAATAAGTTGTAGGACTGTGCTTGACTATGGAAATGGAAAATATTGTATGCTATGTTTGGACAAGGATTATATTTTAGGAGAATATTTGGATTGGTTTATTGAAGAATTGAAACGAAATATAGGGATTCCGTGTGGATATTGCATATTAAATTCTGAGATGGAAAGTGGACAATTTACGATTCATAAAGATATTACTAAGAGTATATATAGATGTGGGCATCCATCTGGTTATTTCTTTCGAAGAGATATTATTGAGAAAGATGGCAATTTTATAAATCATTTGAACAAAAATAGTATTTATTATAATAATCCATTTTTGTTAGATATTCTTTATGCATATGGTGTGACAGAAGGAAGTGAGGCTATATATAATGGCAGGTTAGTTATACCTGAAAAACCAGAAAAATGTAGTAATGTAAAATCTTATACTTATTCAAAAAAAAATAATAATCTATATTTTATGCCAGAACAACGTAGAAAACAATTGTTTATTTTTTTAGAACATTTGGAATCATTAAATAATATAGAAAACTCATGTAAAGTAAAAATAATTGATAATCTATATCGAAAAACAATGTATGATTGTACTCTAGGATTTCGGAAGATTATGAGTAATAAACAATTATGCAATCACCATTCTATTGAGTGTAAGAAAATAAATGTAAGAGATATGGTTAGGGAAGAAAAGACTTTATCAAGCATTTTTTTTAATAAACCAATTAAGAATTATAAAATGTTTCATAAGTGTAAAATTATTGTATTTTATAAAGTATATATATGGATAAAAATTATCCATTGTTTGTTAGGAGAAAAAAGATGAAAGTAGTATTACTTGCTGGTGGATTCGGAACCAGAATTTCAGAAGAGTCACAATTCAAACCAAAGCCAATGATTGAGATTGGTGGTAAGCCTATTCTTTGGCACATAATGAAAGAATATTCATATTATGGGTTCAATGAGTTTATTATTTGTGCAGGATACAAACAGCATATTATAAAAGAATGGGTTGCGAATTATTTCTTACATAACAGTGATTTTACATTAGATTTTACTGCAGGCGAGAATAGTATGACAGTTCATGCGCAGCATTGTGAGCCTTGGAAGATTACGGTTGTTGACACAGGACTTAACACTATGACAGGTGGCAGAATCAAGAGAATACAGCCATATGTGGGAAATGAAACCTTTATGATGACATATGGAGATGGCGTATGTGATGTTGATATTTCTAAGCTTGTAGAATTTCATAAACAGCATGGCAAGATTGCAACACTTACAGCAGTTGTTCAGGAACAGCAGAAAGGTGTTCTTGATGTTGGCGGAGATAACGCAGTAAAGGCATTCCGAGAGAAGAATGCGACAGATGGAGCTTTGATTAACGCAGGATACATGGTTTTAGAGCCACAGATATTTGATTATCTGGATGGAGATTTATGTGTATTTGAAAAAGATCCTATGAAGAAGCTGGCAGAGCAGGGGGAGCTTATGTCATATACGCACAAGGGCTTTTGGCAGTGCATGGATAATAAACGAGAGATGGATGAGCTTGAGAAACTTTTAGCTAAAGGAATGGCTCCTTGGAAAAAGTGGGAGGACTAATTGTGGATTACAAATTTGATTTAGCATTTTACAAAGATAAAAAAGTATTGATTACAGGTCATACCGGTTTTAAAGGAACATGGTTGACAAGAATGCTTGTTAATGCCGGAGCAAAGGTGTGTGGTTATTCCCTTAATCCGCCTACAAATCCTTCATTGTTTGAGATTGCAGATGTAGAAGATAAGATAATGCATATTATAGGTGATATAAGAGATTTAGAGCATCTGAAAAAAGTATTTAAAGAGTTCCAACCAGAGATAGTACTTCATCTTGCTGCACAGCCTATAGTCAGAGATAGCTATAAAGAGCCAGTTTATACATATGAAACTAATGTGATGGGAACTGTCAATATCATGGAGTGTGTTCGATTAAATCCATGTGTCAGATCAGTGATTAATGTTACTACGGATAAGGTATATCATAATAATGAATGGTGCTGGGGCTACAGAGAGGATGAGCCTCTTGATGGATTTGATCCATATTCAAATTCCAAGTCATGTTCGGAACTTGTTACTCATTCGTACCTGAATAGTTTTTTTAACAATTGTAGTAAACTATCTGTATCAACAGCTAGAGCAGGTAATGTAATTGGTGGTGGAGATTTTGCTAATGACAGGATCATTCCTGATTGTGTGAGAGCTATGAAGGAAAGGAAGGTGATTGGGGTAAGAAATCCTTATTCTACAAGACCGTATCAGCATGTACTTGAGCCATTAGCGGTTTATCTTACAATAGCTCAGAAACAGTATGAGGATAAAAAGTATCAGGGATTTTACAATGTGGGACCTGACGATTGTGATTGTGTCACTACAGGTGACTTGGTTAATCTTTTCTGCAAGTACTGGGGAGATGATGCCAACTGGGAGAATCAGGCAGAAGCTAATGCACCTCATGAGGCTAATTTCCTTAAGTTAGATTGCAGTAAAATCAAAGCAACTTTTGGATGGAGACCACGCTGGCACATTGATGAGTGTATGGATATGGTATGCAGATTCAGTAAAGTTTGGATTTCAGGCGGAGACATTCCGACTGAGATGGATAGAGAGATAAATGAATTTATTAAGGAGAACTAGAGATGGCAAATTGGAAAAATGAAAGCGAAGCAAGAGAGCAGATTAAGAATCTTGTAACAGAATATTATCATGACTTTAAAGAAAAGAAAGATGGATATAAGGAAGGTGACCGTATTACATATGCTGCCAGAGTATTTGACGAGAAGGAAATGTGTGCACTTACCGATGCAACCTTGGATTTTTGGCTTACAACAGGAAGGTTTGCAGATCAGTTTGAGAAACAGTTTGCAGAGTGGATTGGCGTAAAGTATGCACACCTCGTAAATAGTGGTTCATCAGCTAACCTTATTGCATTTATGACACTTACAGCACCGGAGCTTGGTGACCGACAGATTAAAAAGGGTGATGAAATTATCACTGTTGCCTGTGGATTCCCTACAACAGTTACACCTGCAATTCAGTATGGTGCAGTTCCTGTGTTTGTTGATGTTACTATTCCACAGTACAATATTGATGTGACAAAGCTTGAGGCGGTTTTAACAGAGAAGACAAAGGCTGTTATGATAGCGCATACACTTGGAAATCCATTTGATTTATCAGCAGTAAAGGCATTTTGTGACAAACATAATTTATGGCTGGTAGAGGATAACTGTGATGCCCTTGGTACTGAATACACAATCGATGGAGAGACAAGATTTACAGGAACATGGGGCGATATCGGAACATCAAGCTTTTACCCACCACACCATATGACAATGGGTGAGGGAGGATGTGTGTATACTAATAATCCGCAGCTTCACAGACTGATCCTTTCATTCAGAGATTGGGGACGTGATTGTATATGCCCTTCAGGACGAGATAATTTCTGTGGACACAGATTTGACGGACAGTATGGAGAACTTCCAAAGGGATATGATCACAAATATGTTTACAGTCATTTTGGATATAACCTCAAAGCAACTGATATGCAGGCTGCAGTCGGATGTGCACAGCTTAAGAAGTTTCCATCCTTCGTAGAGAGACGTCGCCATAACTGGGATAGACTTCACAAGGCGCTTGAGCCTGTAGCAGATAAGCTTATTCTTCCTACACCGGCAGAAAACAGCCGTCCCTCATGGTTTGGATTCCTTATCAGCGTAAAGCCTGAGAGTGGACTTGATAGAAATAAGGTTACTAAATATATTGAGGAACATAACGTTCAGACGAGACTGTTATTCAGCGGAAATCTGATTAAACATCCGTGCTTTGATCAAATGCGTGGATCTGATGCCTACAGAGTTGCAGGAACATTAGAAAATACAGATTTTATTATGAATAACACATTCTGGGTGGGTGTTTATCCTGGAATGAGCGATGAGATGATTGATTATATGGCAAAAGTTATTAAAGAGGCAGTTGAACAGTAAGGAAAACAAAAATGAAAGCATCTGATTTTGTAGTTGAATATCTGATTGAAAAGAAAATAACTGATGTATTTGGATATCCTGGTGGTATGGTTACTCATTTGATGGATTCGTTTAGTAAATATGAGCATAAGATAAAGGCTCATGTTACATATAATGAGCAGGGAGCAGCTTTTGCTGCATGTGGATACGCGCAGGTTACAGGAAAACCCGGAGTTGCTTATGCAACTTCCGGTCCTGGGGCTACAAACCTAATTACAGGAATTTGTAATGCTTATATGGATTCAATTCCTACTATATTTATCACAGGTCAGGTTAATTCTTTTGAGCAAAAAGGAATGTCAGGCAGCGAGGCTTTCAGGAGACAGATATTGTTTCCATGGTAAAAGGAATAACAAAATATGCTGTAAAAATTAATGATGCAGACAAGCTTAAAGAGTGTCTGGATAGAGCTTTCTATGAATCCTTAAATGGAAGAATGGGTCCAGTGCTTTTGGATATGGCAATGGATGTTACGAGAACTGATATTGATGTAAATAAGCTTAAGGGATGGATACCATGCAACTATGAAGAAAAAAATATGTTGTCTGAAAAGAGTTTACAGAGAATTGTAAGTGCAATTACAGGGGCTCAAAGACCTGTTGTGCTTTTGGGAAATGGAATAGATAGGGCAAAAGATAATACTAGTTGGAAGAATATGCTAAATCATATTGGGGTACCGGTTGTATCCTCTATGATTGCAGTCGATATTCAGACAGAATTAGATAATTACTTTGGTTTTATTGGGGCATATGGAGACAGAACTGCAAACTTTATTGTTGCAAAAAGTGATCTTGTAATTGCAATTGGTTCTAGACTTGATGTAAGGCAGGTGGGCGCAAAAAGGGAAAATTTTGCACCGGATTCAAAGATATTCAGAATTGATATTGATGCTGGAGAACTTGAATATAAAGTTCATAATGATGAAGTAGATATTGTTGCTGATTCATATTTGGCTCTTCAATGTATTTGTAAAGAATGGTCTCGGATAAAGCCTGATTATTCCTCATGGAGAAAAACGTGTGGAGTCATCTATAAAGAACTTCATGGGCATGATGATAAAAATTATAATGATTTTGTAAGAAAAATTAGTGGTTTAATTGGCAATAATTCAGTTATAACAACTGATGTAGGACAGAATCAGGTTTGGGTTGCGCAGTCTTTTGATGTAAAAGACGGACAGAGAATTTTATTTTCAGGAGGACATGGTGCAATGGGGTATTCACTGCCGGCCGCAATCGGAGCATGTATAGGTTCTGGTAAGCGGACATATTGTTTTACCGGTGATGGAGGGCTTCAAATGAATATTCAGGAACTCCAGTTTATTAACAGGGAAAAACTTCCAATTACAATAATTTTATTCAATAATAATGCATTAGGAATGATTAGACATTTTCAGGAGATGTATTTTCACGATAATTATTATCAGACAGTTCCTTCCGGTGGTTATGATAATCCGGATTTTGAAAAATTATCGAAGGCATATGGATTTGATTATAAGCAAATAAAAGAAACTGATGATAATATAAGCTTTGACATTGATAAGCCTACGTTTATTGAGGTAGTTTTAAACGATAAGACATATGTATTTCCTAAGCTTGAATTTGGAAAGCCAAATCAGGATCAGGAGCCATTGCTTGATAGAAAATTATTTAATAAATTAATGGAGCTATGATGAGAAGAATACTTGTTACCGGAGCCACAAGCATGATTGGTGCGGCCCTAATAAAAAAGCTGATTGAAAATGGAGATAAGGTTGTTGCTATAGTCAGGGAGAATTGTACAAAGCTTTCAAAACTGCCAAATAGCCAACAGATTGAAGTTGTATCCTGCAATATGGATGAATATTGGAAATTGACTGATAAAATTGAAGGAACAATTGATGTTGCTTTTGCTGCAGCATGGAATGGAACTAGGGGAAGTTCTAGAAATGACCATGGACTTCAGGCTGATAACTTAAAATATAATATAGATTTATTACATGCTGTGGTTGAATTAGGCTGTAGGACCTTTCTTACATCAGGCTCACAAGCTGAATATGGAGAGTGGAATGAAGTATGTAAATTAAGAGAGGATGTAGTTCCGCATCCAAATACTGAGTATGGTAAAAATAAATTGGCATTTTATGAATATGCTGAGAAATATTGTTATGAACGCGGATGCCGATTAGTGGAGCCGCGTTTCTTTAGTCTTTACGGACCATATGATTTTGAAGGTACATTGGTAATGTCAACGTTAAAGAAATTAATGGGTAATGAACCTTGTGACTTAACAAAATGTATCCAGCAATGGGATTTCCTGTATATTGATGATGCAATTGAAGCATTACGATTGTTGATAGATAATTCAGAGTGTTCAGGGATATATAATTTTGGCTCAGGTTATTCAGCACCGTTGAGAGAATTTGTAGAAAAAATGGTTCAAATTACACAAAGTAACAGTATATTGAATTATGGTGCTATTCCATATGCGGAAACTGGAATGGTAAATGTTAATCCTAATGTACAGAAATTACTAGGTATTGGATGGCAACCTAAAATGTCATTTGAGATGGGGATAAAGGAGATAATTAAAAATATTGTATCTGTTCAGAGCCTTGTTAGTTAAAAATGATATTCAGGTTTTCGCTCAGTGCTTTACGGATAGGTGTGAAAGCAAGCAAAAGCAACGGTGAAGACAGCTTAGGACCATGTAGACCCTGTATACATCAGATTCGGCAGACTTGCAGTGCCTGTAATCAACGATACACCGGACTACAAATTTGAGATTGGAAAGGGTATTGTGCTCAAAGAGGAAAGTGATGTATCAATTTTTGCTTAACCTTATTGGCACATTGTTGATATTTATAATTGTGTTATTGCATAAAAAAATTAGTTTATGTCATGTGAAAATTGTGATAAATACAGTGAAAATTTTTAAAAATATTGCATAGTATTTTAATAAGTGGTAAAATAGCAGACAATTAGATGTTTATAAGCGTATAGTACTAGAAGATAAGGTTGTAGTTGGTGAAAAATATGGATGGTGAATATGGAAGTAAGAGCTTAAAAATTATGTTCTCCTTAATAACTATATTTTTGATGATTCCATTATTGGTGTCAAATAATGATGATAAAAATTATTATAGAACCATATTTATATTCTTGGCTTCAAAAGATATTGATTTATTAACAACAAGTTCTGTTGTAAACATCAAAATGTTTAGATATTGGGATTTTATTAATCAATTTGTTGGATCAATTTTAGCTGCTTTATCATGTGCTTTGCTATTTGACGATTTTGCAAGTATTTTTAATGATAAAATAATTTGGTATTTAAAAATATGTTTAATCTTATCTGTTTTATCAATAATCTTAAAGGAACTATTCGAGTTATTAGTTTTAGGTATCAAGACAAAATTGATAACAAATAATATTAATAAAACAAAAAATGAATTAAAAGAGAGCAAAGGAGATGATAAAAATGAATAGTAATACGGTGATTTTAATAATTGTTTTTGCTTCATTTTGTATTCCGATAGTTATGTTCGGATTGAGTAAAATTATCCCTTGGGTTTTGGAATGGGTGGAAAAAAGTATTCCTTTTGATAATGATATTATACAAGGAAAACTATCTAACTCAGATATGTCGATTAGCGATATTACGGATAATTTGAAAATTACTAATAGTTTATTTGACAAAAGTAAAAAAAGTAAATTTACTAAAATAGGATGATTATATGTTTGAAATAAATGAAAAGTATGAAATACATCCAGATCGTTCTAGCTATGAAGAAATATGGGGAAAAATTATAAAACCTGAGATTAATAAATATGTTAGCACCTACACTGGATATACAAAAATGAATAGCGATGCAAAAGAAAATATATGGAGTCAATATATATTGCTTAATGCACAGTGCAAGAATCACTATATGAAAAATTCTAGTGGAAGATTAGACAGACATAAAGTAGCTTCTTGTTATTTGTGGGCTATTTGTTTAGCTAGTCCAATAATGTATAATGATAGTATTTTATCAGATGAACCAGGCTACTATTTTACATTTAATGAGAGGGTTGCATTAACAACAGCATTTTCTATTTTAGTTGCATATATTAAAACAATTATTAGTAATGATTCATCACTAGATAATAATTCAAGGAAAGAATTATTAGATAAATTTGAAAATGGACTAAAGTTTCCTAAACCACCATTGGTTAATCATGGAGATTATATTAATAATTTTATTTCAGAAATACATTATACCATTGAAGAGGGAAATATTAACATTCTAGCTATGGCACATGAATTGTATCTACTAGAGATATTTACTCGAGTCTGTTAGTTCAAAGCCTGACATATGGTGTAAAGCAGTCCTAATATATATACAATTCAGAAAATATACTTTAGAGTCTCTGTTGATTCCGGCTTAACCAGCTTTTAATTAGCAGTTTAACATTTCAGTTACAAGCTTTTCTGGAACAGAAGTATTTAAATAATAGTATTTCCTTATATTTATTCTGCGCTATTATTCTTTATCCGTAAGCACTCAATATTCTAAAGCTAGATTTTAATTAACGCTTGCATCGTCTTTGCTAGTAAACGTCAAATCATACGCAGGTCGTTAAAATCAACGCCGCCTATTATGAGCGGCGTGGTTTCCGGCATTCATCCGGAAGGCTATCTGACCATGGCATGAGATAATCCAATTTTGTAGGATCTATATTTCCTCTTTCATCACAGAGTTTAGGCAACTCTGTAAGGATATATTTAAAGTAATAATACGGTCGCAGATTATTCAGCTTTGCGGTTTCAGAAATACTATATACCATTGCGCTGGCAGAGGCTCCTTTTGCAGTATTGTGGAACATCCAGTTTTTCTTGCCAAGGCAAAAGGTACGTATAGCTCTCTCTGAGGCGGAATTATCAATTGGAACATCACCATCTTCGAGAAATACTCTTAGGTATTTTTCCTGATTAATTACAAAATTAAGTCCATGACCTGTTTTGGATTTTGGAGGTACTGTACAGTCACTCGCCTGCTGTTTTACCCACGCAAAAAATTCTTCAACCATCGGCTTGATCAGTTCCTGCCGTTTTTGAAGACGTTCCTTTGATGAGAGTCCTTTTAACTCGGTATCAGCATTATAAAACTCGGCGATCTTCTGCAAAGCCTGGTATGCAACCGATTGTCTTACAGACGATGGATCTTTTTTATCTGCAGCCTTAACAGCATCCGCAAAATCACGCCTTGCATGCGCCCAACAGTTTGCGTTTGTTACGTCTGCAAGCTTTTTGTCAACCAAATGGTATTGCTGCAAACTATCCGTTACAAGGATTTCTTTATAATCTTTGTAAAAATCCAGAGGTTTTTGATGATCGCGACCTTTCTGGTATTCATATATCACGATTGGACGCCTGGTATAAAACTCTCCGGAACGGTGCACCCACATATAACACTTGCTGTTAGGGTGGTCGCTGTCTGCTATCACCTGCGTTGGTGTTTCATCAGACTGCATGACATGTAGTGACAGAAGTTCCTGTTTCATCCGTTCAACAAAGGGAGTGAAATACATTTGGGAGCATTTAACAATCCAGTTAGACATTGTCTGTCGGGATATATTCACACCATTACGTTGGAATTCCTGTTCAATCCGGTGTAATGCTGATGAATTCACATATTTTACATTCAGTATAGATGCCAGTAATGATGATGTCACAATGCTGTTGCGAAGCAGATCTTTTGGTCTGTTTCCACGCAGGAATTCGTCCTGATGATCACCATCGGTTCCTACATATACCTCGACGGTATGAATTTCAACAGTCCATGATTCTGGTTCATGGCGAAGCCTTTTGTATGTTTCATCCGGCATACGATGTCAGTTGCCTTTCCCATAAAAAGCATCAAGTTGTTCTTCGGAAACACTGTACGGTGGAAGTATTTCTTCCGGAAAATCTTTCAGATCAAGATCCCGTTGTCCCTTTTTCTTCGCTCTATGCTTTGCTGGAAGGACCTCTTCAGCAGAAGGCTCCCCGAAAGGCTCATCACAGGCAGCTTCCGCTTCATCAAAAAATGAGAGCTGACCTTCGATCGATTTCAAGGTCTCTGTATGTTTGCCAAATCTGTAATTATTGGCAATGCGAACCTGTTCTATGAGCTTCTCGATGTTGTCATTTAAAGTATCGAGCTGCCCCTGCATCATAAGAACAATGGTGATCAGTTCTTCACGACTGCAATTATTCAGTTCTTCCAAAGTATGTTTCTGTGCCATTGCTTCGCTCCTTCAAACTGCTTTTATTATAGCAGAAATGTGTAGGATTAGCGAATTCTTATGTGCTGGTTCTTCGTCATTATGCCTATTGATGTAAGGCTGTATACTGTCAATAAAAGCAAGGAAATATAGAGTTTTCAAGGTTCAAAATGTTTGTTTCAAGCCTATTCTGACCACCACGGTGGCTGCGAAGAAGGCTTATAAACTGGACTACATTATAGTTTTTGTACTGCCATAAGTGTCTTTTAAAAATCTCTGTTTTGCACAAACTCAAAAAGGCTTTTGCGGTGTTACATCCTTTATTTTAGGATCAGGAGGATTTAAACCAAGCATTAGGTAATTGAATTGTTCTTCGGTGAGATCCGCAGCTTCTTTCGTAGTTCTTGGCCACGATAATGAACCGTAAGCGCAAAATAATTCGACGGATTGCAACACGTTAATTATCAACTCATAATAAGTATCAGGAAATGCTAGTATTTTACTATACTTATGTTTGCTAGATGCTGGCATTTTACTCTAATTATTATGAGG
>ERZ772855.3398-NODE-3398-length-12058-cov-6.179289_pt1 | contig 12058 bp, 16 predicted proteins | sample MGYA00511900_ERZ772855 | MGnify/ENA primary metagenome ERZ772855 (study PRJEB29015, sample SAMEA2737701) | human gut metagenome | biome: human gut; feature: human-associated habitat; material: faeces | place: China | collected 2012 ...
ACATGAGCAATCGTCCACTCATAACGTTTACTTTCGGGTTTTCCCTCAAAGATATGTGCAAACGTACCATACCTTGTAAAATTCAGCCATGACGCTGTCGGAACTTTTTCTGCTCTTAACTGCTTTGTGATTTTTGCACTTCCGTAACCTTGATAGGCTAGGGAAAAGATTTTTTCAATAATCCATTTTGTTTCATCATCAATCAACAGTTTTCCTTTGATGTCAGGGTGTTTCTTATATCCTAACGGAGCATAAGCACCGTAATGAGCCCCCTCCGCAAACTTTGTCTTAAATGCTGATTTGACTTTACGGCTTGTATCTCTTGCCACCCATTCATTGATGATGTTCTTAAATGGTGCAATCTCACTTTCGCCTTTTTCGCTGTCTACACCGTCATCAATCGCTATGTAGCGGACATTATGACTAGGGAAATACAATTCTGTATATTGTCCTGTCATAATATAATTTCTGCCAAGACGGGAAAGGTCTTTCGTTACAACACAGTTGATTTTTCCTGCCTCTATATCCTCAATCATTCTTTGAAAACTCGGTCTGTCAAAATTTGTTCCCGACCAGCCGTCATCAATATATTCATCAATGACATTCAAATGATGTTCTTTTGCATATAAACGCAACATACTTCTCTGTGTGGTAATGCTGGAACTTTCGCCCTGTAATTCATCATCTCGGCTTAACCTAAGATAAAGTGCAGTATTGTAAATCTGTTGTTTCATTGTCAGTTATCCTCCTTTATAACTAACCCGTGTTTACAATACCTGCTTGCAAGTAAAGTATAACACGGGTACTTTTTGTCATTCAATCTATTTCTTACAACTGCACCGATTTTATGCGATTGTCTGCTTTGCTTTTTCCAGCATGACATCAGTTAGAAGTTCTTCCATTGTTTTGCCCTTTTCGGAAAAATGCTCTTTTACTACAATCTTTGTCTTTCCTCTGTTGCCAATGCCACACTTGCCATTTTTCTTTTGAATTGTTTTTACAGCATTATCAATAACACATACCCCCTTTCTGTAAAATCTTTCTAAGCAATTCAACGGCTTTTGTCATAGCCCACAGGAGTTCCACCTCTGCATAGTTCTTATGTAGCCGTACCCATTGCGTGCGACGCTCTGAACGCTCAAGCTGTGGCTGTACGGGAGTATCATTATCTGACAGTACAGGTCATGGCGATAAAAGAGGACAAATCTTTTACAAGAACACAAATAGGTTTTCGCTCGCTCTTGCAGGGGAAAGGTCGTGGCGTATTTGTTTCAACGGCTAGCTGTCTGTCAAACGTATTGAATAGCTTTATTCAGTTGTCAAAGAACGATTGAAAGAAAAAAATCGTCTTTCCTATATATCGCGTTGGAAAAGAGGAGAAACGTAACCAAAATCCAAAACTTTTTCCATTATTAGTACAAATGGAACGGTTCATTTTGGCAATCAACGGTTGATTTTCTCCTTTTTCACTACTATCTGTACAGCAAACGTCCATTTGCTAAGTTTAAATGGAAAAATTTTAACTTCTTTTCATGCACCATATAGGGATAGAAAATGTCATTTTGCTAAGTTGATGATGAAAAAAGAATATTTTCCTTTTCACACCCTAACTACCCAAACCATACCGTTACTGCCAACAATAGAATGAAATATTTTCTTTGCACCATATAGGGAACGGAAACCTTAAATTGTTAAGTTGAGAACAAAGTATTTTCATCTTTTCACATCAACACTCAACTGCTAATGCCTGTTTGAATACAAAATGATGATGTTTTTCCTCTTTTCACAGAAGACTGTCCACTAATCACGAATTTCCGTCATTTTTTCAAAACTTTTTTCTTCTTTCACTTCATATAGGGACAGCAAGCCCCGATTTAATGACCTATTTTCAAAAAAAGTTTAGATTTCCTTTTCTCGCACCATATCTGTACGCAAGTAGCTGTTTTGTTGCAGATTTCTGTAAAAAATTTGTTTTTCTTCTTTTAATAAACATAGGGAATGAAAAAAGCTCTTTGTTGACTAAATCTGAAAATTTCCATTGCATTAAAAAATACCGTTATTCTTTCTTTTAAATAACGGTATCTCTATTTATAACTCATTAAAACAGATTAAACTAAATGGCTAAAAAACAAAAAGTAGGAGGAAGTATGTGTCACAACTTTGTTTTGGTTTATCTTTCAAACATATCATTCTATGTTTATTCCCGCACGACAAATATTCCGTTTTCTGATGTATCCCACATAAAGTTTTCCCTGTTTACAGTTTGTTCAGTCGCAATTTCAATTTTGGATAGTCCTATATCTGAGGGAACATCATCAGCTTTATAGACCATATAAAAATTCAAATAATATTCATTTTTAGAAGTTGATATATGATACATTCCGTCTAATTCAATTCGTTTATTTCCATTATTATTTTCACTAGATGATGCACAATCACCAGAATATTCTTGTATATCTCCATCAATAAATTCGAAGAAAGAAGAAATTTGTTTATTTATATCCTCTATGTCTTTTTTACTGTTTTGTGAAAACAATTTTTCAAATTCTTTTACATTGCCTTCATTGTATAAATCTATAATTTGTTTCATCATATTATCTGATATTTCTTGTTCCGATTTAAACCAATTAGACATATACTCATTTCTATTTGAGCCAACATTCGTACACCCACAGAAACTTAACATCAATATCATACAAAAAATAAATATTATTTGTTTCATATTATTTATACCTCATTTAATACTTAAATATTTTATATCTATATAACCTATATTTACATTGTAGCATTTAGCTTTAAACTTGTCTTTAACTTTCTCCATAAAATAAATTATTGCTTTTCTAAAACATCGTCATTCTCTTGTGGAATAGCGGTATCTATTCGTTCTTCTATGGTTGATTTCTCTAATTGTAATAAATGTTTATGCTTGTCTTTAAGTTCTGCCTGCTCAATCATATCTTTCAGTATCGTTGTACGATTTTCTCTGTCTAATGCCTGTACCATTTTTATGGTTGGTGCGACTTGTCTTTGTAGCCAATGCAACGCTTTTTGTAAAGTGTAAGGCTCTGGCTTTGTGGTTAAGCGTATCGGCTCTCTGTTTTCCCCTACAAACCATGCCCAATCATCATTTGTTATCCATTGACTTTTTGGCTTGTCGTCCTCTCTGTCAACAAAGCGGACATAATGATTGATGATAGAAAAAGCGGTGCGTTCAGCGTCCCGATAGGTCAGTAAATCTACAACCGCATAATAGGCTCGTTCATTCTTCATGCGTATTTCAAAGCGGTTCTTAATCTCCGTATCTTCAATTTCTGTGCCATTCTTGACATACTGCTCATAATTTTTCTGATAAGCACACATATATAATTCGCTACTTGTTGAACCGAGATATAAGGTTTCTCCTGTATTCTTTGGTATATCGCTACCGCATTTCTCTGTACCGCTGTAATCTTTCTGCATACGAAAATAAGAAACACATTCGCCAGCCTTGTATTTTTCCTTTAACTTTGGAATATCCAATATTCCTGCTCGGTCATTGATAGCCAAATCAAGCCGTTTCATCACACCGCCAGCCGTCATACAATCCAGCATGAAGTCATACCATGAGCGTTCCTGTGCCAGCAGATAACATTCCATTTGCCGACAGCCTTTGCCTTTCAGTTCCAATAAAACACCTAAATGCTCCTGCATGGAACACATGATATTGATGTCGCCAAGTACATATTTGCTTTCATATCCGTATTTTCCATAATCTTCATAAAGCATATAATCGGCTTTCAGTTGTAATACATCACGGATAATCGCCAATGCGTCCGTAGTAGGAAAGCGGACACGAAAGTAATCAATCAATAAGAATAGTGGTTCTTGCGGATTGAAACGCTCAATCTGTTTTTCTATGATTTCTCTTAATTCGTCATTCAATGGCTGTTTTCCTTTTTCAATGCGGTTGTAATATTCACGGCTGATACCACAGGCAACAGCAAGCCTTGTTTGTGTTACTCCGTATTCCTCACGCTTTTGTCTTAATTCTTCAATAAAGTTTTTATCATTCATTTTTAAATTCCTCCAATCAAAAAAGGCAACTACCATATTTGATAATTGCTTATACTTAAATTTCTGCAAAAGAAAAAGACAATCAATTTCTCGTTTGAAATCAACTGTCTTTCCTATGTCTTATTCAATTTTCCCAAGTGATAATGGCATAATTTATATCACACCATGTAAAATGCGGTTTCGCCTTGTAAATACAGTATTTTCCGCTTGTTAATGTATATTGTCTCTTGTTTTTTGTGCCCCCCTTGTTAGATAACGGGGGCTTTATGGCTCGCTGACGCTCGCCCCACCGTCAGAGTGAACCAGCCGTTTGCCAGCAAAACTGGCATGGCTTGATGTCTTACGACCGCCACCACGTCTGGATCACTCCGGCGGTGTTGCTGTCTTGCCTACCATTTCCTCATTTTCCGTGTACTTATATCCAACACCTCTGACAGTGACGATATAGCGTGGTCTGTCCGGCTCCGGCTCAATCTTCTTTCTTAATTTTCGTATGAATGAAGTCAGATTATTAGGGTCTGCCGGATAGTCATATCCCCATACATTTTCATAAATCTGTTCTTTGGTAAAAACCTGCTCCTTATGAGAAATGAGAAAATAAAGTAAATCAAACTGTTTTGTTGTATATAAGCAGGAGTGGTACATATTTTTTTCGATAGCCATTCAACTGTTTGCTGGAAATAATGTTCTTCATTATCCCAAAATTCTGCTACTAATATCTTCCCATAGTATCACCTGCGCTTTTAAAGATTATTTTTCAAATATCAAATCAATTCTTCTAAAACCGCCATGTGCATCTATTAAAGTAGGAATAAAACCAACATAGGAATATCCCTCTTTAGCATATTTGTTGATTATTTCTTTTGGTTCAGAAGCAGAATGGAATAGCACACCTTTTGCCTCAAATTTCACTTCTACATACTTATATTCTTTCATAATCATCAATACCGCCTTTCAATTATCTAAATGTTTTTCTAATTTCTTCTAATTCTTCTTCGTTTTCAACCCAATTTTCTGCATATCCACATGAACAACAAACATAACGTATTACAGGGATTTCCCAAATAGCGTATAAGTGCTTGTGTAAATATTATTTCCGCTGGCATGGCGGTTAGGGTTATCTGGAATACGAACAATATCGGTTGAGCCACATTTAGGACATGATTTAGTATTTTTCATTTATATTCTCCTCACAACAGCAATTATTTTTTGTTACGTTTGATAAAAAACCAATATGCAAATACAATCAAGGCAAGAACACATAAAATACTATCCATGAAATCCCCCACTTTATATACCTTTCTTTTTATCCTCTTTTTTCTTTTTGCGTTCCTTATATATCTTATTCCTTAAAGGAATACCACCGCACAGCAGTAGTACAACAGCCAATATTGTAAAGTCCATATGATTGCTCCTTTTTAAAATTCTTTTTTGTTCATAATTGACAAACTGATTTTCATTGAAACCAATAACATCAACAAAGCGATAATAATTGCAATAGCGATAAGAACTCCCATGCTTACAGTTGGCAAATTATCTAACAGACTAACTAAATCAATATTGAAAATGGCTTCTGCTCCTTTCACGATAACGAGAGTGATTACTGCCAGACCGCCAAATGCACCAATCATAGCAATTCTTCCTTTATCTCCACCGAATTTTAGCTGAAAAGGAAGCATGATTGCTTGAACGACAATCATAATAGGTAAAATCATCAATGAACTCTGTACTAAGTCTGTAATAGGTAATGTATCTTTCAATACAGTTGTAATTATTCCTAAAACAGTTGCCAAAACCCAAGCCATACACCCCAATAATAGACCAAGAAAGTATTTTTCACTCACATAATGATTACGTGTAATAGGTAATGTAAACAGAAACGCATTTCCATTATCAAAATCATCATAACTGATTGTGCTTACTGTAAAAAGTGATACAATGAAACTCAGAAAACCTAATGGGAATATCACATCATCAGTAAATATCATCATTCCGATTACAATCGCCAAAATGAGCAACAGAAAATTTTTCTGTAACATCATCAATTTCAAATCTTTTACGAATAAACCTTTCATTGTTCTGTCCCCCTTATCATCATGGTAATGACTTCATCTATTGTACCTTTTTCAATGGCAATTTTAGGATAATTCTCCATATAATACTGTTTCTGATTTGTCAGACAGCTATATCCATATGTTTCTTTTTTGGAACGCAATATAAACTGTTTATCCAGCTTGCTGTATTGTTCTGCGTCTACTTTTAATAAAGCATAGTCACTAAGAAGAACGTCCGTATCTTCATGCAGAATAATTTTTCCGTCATGTATCATATAAAGTTCATCACATAGCGACTCCAAATCACTGGATATATGAGAGCTGATTAAAATGGAGCGTTCTTCATCTTTTTCCAGAAATTCTCTTAACATTTCCAGCAATTCGTCTCTTGCGATTACATCTAAACCTGCTGTCGGTTCGTCCAGTATCAGCAGTTTTGCATTGTGTGAAATTGCAACCAGCACTTTTAATTTTGCTTTCATTCCTGTTGAAAATTCTTTTATCTGTTTATTCATAGGTAGTTGAAATTTCTGTACCTGTTCTATAAATAGTGATTTGTCGAATTTTGAGTACATATTCTGCAATATAGGGATAATATCTTTTATCTTCAGATACCCACTAAAACCAGAATCCGACAATACTACACCCAATTCCTCTTTATCTTTTGCTGTGAAGTCTTTTCTGTCCTTTCCAAGTATGGTAATATTTCCGCCGTCAGTTGAAATCAAACCTAATATCGCCTTAAATGTTGTGCTTTTTCCAGCACCATTTTGTCCAATCAAGCCTGTTACACATCCAGACATAAGCTCTAATGAACAATCAAGAGAAAAATTATCATAATGCTTTTTCAAGTGTTCAATTTTTAACATACATCAACCCTCCAATATCAACTCAAATAAACTTTTTATATCTTCATCACTAATACCACATCGTCTGCCTTTTTGGATAGCCTGCTCCAAATCCGCTTCCAATTCTTTTTTCTGTTCTTCCAAAAGCAGTTCTGTATTTGTAGCCGCTACATAAGTACCTTTTCCATGTACTGTAACCGTAAAACCCTCACTTTCCAAATTGTCGTAAGCTTTTTTTACAGTTAAAGCACTTATTTTTAGTTCCTTAGAAAGTGTACGGACAGATGGAAGATTGTCGTTTTCCTTTAGTTCCCCGTTGCGTATGAGCATTTTAATCTGGTCAACAATCTGTTCATATATGGGAACCATTAGGGAAGTATTGATTATAATTTTCATTCTTTATATCCTTCCTTCTTTTCTTGATAACAGTATATAACAGTTACAAACTGTTGTCAAGTGTTATATAGTGTTTGTTTTAAATTTTCTTTTGAAATTAAAAACATGCAAATCAATATAGAAATGCATGTTAAAAAATATAGTATTCTATTGTAATTCCTTTAACGCAAGCAGGTGTTTCATGGATTGTTTCTAATATCCTTTTGTTGGGGAAACTCCTGTTTCCCATTTACTAATTGTTTTGTTGCTGACATTTAGTAAATCTGCAAGTTGACTTTGAGTGTACCCTTTTTTAAGTCTTGCATTTTTTATTGTTCTAGCAAATCTATCATTATCCATAATACCACCTCCTACTTCAACTATACATGAATCAAATTAAAATAGAAAGAAAAGGACTATCTACCCATTGTAGATATGTCTAGAAATGTTTCCATTTTGGAAACATTTTTAATTTTATTGATAAATACTTCTATAATGCATGGTGAGGTGATTAAAATGAAAAAAAGAAGAATAAATAGTGAGATATTGTATTTAATTGCAATATTAGTTTTATCATTTTCAATAGACTTACTGACTATTGCAAACATGGGGTTATCTGCTATAAATGGACCCGCTTATATTTTAAGTGAAAAAGTTTATTCACTTACTTATGGTCAGGCAGAATATATTGTTGAAGGAATTATTTTTATCATTTTTTGTATTTTAATGAAGAAATTTAAAATGGCATATTTGAGTTCTTTTATCACAGGTGTTTTATATGCAACAATGGCAGATATTTGGAAAATAATTATTCCTTTCTTTCAAACTCAAAATGAAATATGTTTTCAATTACGTATTGTTTATTTTTTTATCGGTTTTATACTTTCAGCAATGGCTGTTGCTATGTTTTATAAATCTTATTTATATCCTCAAATCTATGATTTTTTTGTTCAAGAAATATCAAAAAAATATCATATTACTTTAAAAATATTTAAAACTTGCTTTGATTGTACATTCCTTATTTTATCTTTTATCATGTCTTTATTCTTATTTCATGGAATTGTTGGTATTGGTATAGGAACTATTATTGTTGCTTTGTTTAATGGAACATTCATCAGTTTTTTCAAGAATTTTCTTGATAAACATTTTATATGTATTCCAAAATTCACCAAACTTGAAAAATATTTAAAGCTATAAAAAAGGCTATAATGAAAACCTAAAAGCTAGGTTTCTTTATAGTCTTTTTATTCAGCAATCATCCCTTTATAGTTCATACCATATAGTTTAGCAAAACGACTCATTGTATATTCACCAGCAGCTAATTGTTCCTTTGTAGGTGCATATCCTTGGAAAACAAAATACATATCTTTTCCTTGTAATAAACTTTCATCTACATAACCATAAAAACGATCTAAAACATTACGAATAGCTCCTGACATACTATGCCAATAAAGTGGTGAACCAATAACAATTGTATCTGCTTGTTTCATTTGTTCAATAACTTCATCTAATTGATCATCTTCAAAGTTTTGACCATAACTGTAGATTTTATAATCAACTAGATTTAATGTTTTAAATTCTTGATCTTTTAAGAATTTTTTAGTAAGTCTTACAGTATTTCCATTTTTATTAGCACTTCCATTAATAAATAAAATACTCATTTTTATATCTCCCTATAACTTATATATAATTGTGTTTCATTTCTAATAATTTTATAGTGTTTAATAATATTAATTAATAAATTAATTTGATATTCTTCGATATCACCTATCAAATAAAGTTGTTCATTTGAATCAAGTGATTGAAAAGAATAAACCAATCCAAAAGGATTAGAAGAAAAGGGAAAAGCTTCCCTTTTATCTAATTGAATCATTAATGACCTCCAAATACTTTAAATTCCATAGAATCAAGTTTATCATCAATTGTTTTAACTTCATCTTGACTTAATTCAACATTACCTGCTTCAAAGTTAGATTGAAGTCTATCAAGTTTTCTTGATCCTGGAATTGGAACAATGAAATCATATTTATTAATCATCCAAGCAAGTGACATTTGAGCATTTGTTGCTTGATGTTTTTCACCAATTTGAGAGACAACATCTAATAATTCATTTGTCTTTTTAATTTCTTCTTCTTTATATTGTGGCATATCAGGTCTAAAGTCTTGTTCCCCACTACCGAAATCTTTTTTTGATTGATAAGCTCCTGTAAGTGCCCCATTAGCAAGAGGAGAGAAAGCAACATAAGTAATACCTAATTCTTTACATACAGGCATTAAATTTTCATGCCATCTAGCCATCATTGAATATCTGTTTTCAATAACAGTTACAGGACATACAGCATGAGCACGTCTTAAGTATTCTTCATTTGTTTCAGAAATACCCCATGCTTTAATCTTTCCTTCTTCCATTAATTCTTTCATCACACCAGCAACAACTTCTGGTTCTACTTTAGGATCAATACGATGTTGATAATAAACGTCAACATAATCTGTTTGTAATTTCTTTAATGATCCTTCTAAGGATTTTCTAATTGTTTCTGGTGAACTATCAAATTCAAGGTGATCACCCATATGTTTAACACCAAATTTAGTACATAAGATAATATCTTTTCTAAATGGTTTAACAGCTTCACCAACAACTTCTTCGTTATAAGCTGTACTTCCATCAGGATTAATTCCTGTATAACATTCAGCTGTATCATAGAAATCATACCCCATTTCATGCGCTTTTCTTAAAATTTCTACAGCTTCATCTTTTGGTGTTGGTACACCACTAGCATGAGATAACCCCATACATCCTAGCCCAATCGCATTTACATACATATCTGTCTTTCCAAGTCTTACTCTTTTCATCTTTCTACTTTCCTTCCTCATAATCACATGAAGCTGATACTTCAGCCCATTTATCTAATTCTGCAATTTTTGCTTCTAATGTTGATTTAACAGCTGTTACAGCAGCTTTACCTAATGTTAAGATTTCAGGTAAATCATCATTATGAACCACTTCTACAATGACTTTACCAGCTTTATCTGGATCTCCAGCTTGTTGATGTTTATTTTCAAAGTTACCAGGTCTTGATTTACCTACTGTTGCTTCATAATCACCAATTTGAGCTTTTGTTCCTTGTAAAGATTTCCCATCATAGAATCTTGTTCTAAAAGCACCTGGTTGAACAACCATCGCTTTAATTCCTAAAGGAGCAAGTTCTTTCATTAATCCATTTGTTAGTAATTCCAAAGCTGCTTTACTAGAAGCATAATATCCAGATCCTACAGCAGATCTTGTTGCTGCAATCGAAGTTACATTTAAAATATAACCTGATTTTTGTTCTCTCATTTTAGGCTTTAATTAATTCAATTGGTCCAAATAAATTAGTTTGATATAAAGTTTGAACTGCTTCGATTTCTCCTTCTTCTACAGCACTACGATAACCATATCCTGCATTATTAACAAGAACATCAATTGTTCCAAATTTATCGTATGCTTCTTTAACTGCATTTTTAATACTTTCTTGATCACATACATCTAAAGAAACAGCAAGTGCTGTTTCAGGATAGTCTTTAACAATATCCATGACTTTTTCTTTATTTCTTGCTGTAACAATTGCTTGATTTCCACTTTCTAAAACAGCTTTCGCAATTCCTTTTCCAATACCACTTGAACATCCTGTAATTAACCATGTTTTCATTTTTTAGTTTCTCCTTTTTACATACATATTTTATTTTTTTATTACTTAAAAGTACAATACCAATAAAGAAATGTGCTATAATTTAAACGCATAGTAGGAGGTCATTATATGATAGAACTTAATCAACTTGAACAACTTATTTATATTGCTGAAAATAAAACAATTTCTAAAGCTGCCAAAGAATTATTAATTTCACAACCAGCCCTTTCACGCTCTATGCAAAGATTAGAAAGTGATTTAGGAGTAGAACTCTTTGATCATTATAAAAATAAAATTGTTCTTAATAAAAATGGTGAATTAGCTGTTAAGCATGCTCAAAAAATCATTAAAAGTATTCAAACAATGATAAATGATGTACAAGATTATGATCAATCATTTCATCGTATTTCTATTGCAACTTGTTCTCCTGCACCTATGTGGGATATTGAACCTTTAATTAAAGAACTTTATCCACAAATAACAATTCAAACAGCCGTTATTAACAAAAAAGATTTACTTACAAAATTAAAAGAAAAAGAGTATCACCTTGTGATTACTCCTGAATATATTGATGATTCTCAATATTTTTGTATTCCTTATGTTGAAGAAGATCTTTTATTATCATTACCATTAAATCATCCTCTTGCGAATAAAAAAGAAATAAAATTTAATGATTTAGATGGACAAACTATGCTTCTTTATTCAAATATTGGTTTTTGGCATGATTTACATATGCAAAAAACCCCAAAAACTAGATATCTTTTACAAGATGAACGTCTTACTTTTAATGAAATTGTCAAAGCATCAACACTACCTTCTTATACTTCTAATCTTTCTATTAAAAGAGAGGGTAAGATGTCTGATCGCGTGATTCTTCCCATCAATGAAGAAGAAGCCCATGTCACTTATTATGTTGTGATGCTTAAAAAAAATAAGAAAAAATATAAAGATCTCATTGATAAGATTGATCATTATTATGATTATTAAAAAAGAGCAGTGTATTTTTATTTCTTACACTGTTCTTTGCTTTCTATAATAACATCTAACAAATCATTTATAT
>ERZ772855.3404-NODE-3404-length-12041-cov-7.550976_pt1 | contig 12041 bp, 13 predicted proteins | sample MGYA00511900_ERZ772855 | MGnify/ENA primary metagenome ERZ772855 (study PRJEB29015, sample SAMEA2737701) | human gut metagenome | biome: human gut; feature: human-associated habitat; material: faeces | place: China | collected 2012 ...
TAGAGCAGCTTAGAGTTTTAGAAAATGGATATAAAATAAAAGTTTTAGAAACACCGTTTGAAATAATAGGCGTAGATACTCAAGATGAGCTTGAAAAAGTAAGAAAATACATAACTGAAAAAGGAATAAAAATAAATGAATTTTAATGAAGGAAAGAAAATAATAGGCATTGAAAAAATTAATGAATTATTAGGAGCCATAATTATACTATTTACAAGCTTTTCTCCTATTTTCAAAACTTATAATTATGGAAGTTGGTTACTATTGTTATTAATTATTTTAACAGGAATTAACATATTGATTTTAAAAAAAACAATAATTGTTAAAAAAGAAGTAAAGATAGGTGTAATTTTATTAATTTTTGGAATTTTTATTCAGGATTTCATAAATATTTTATATTATAAAAATAATAAAATTACAGGATTATGGTATATTATAAGAATAGTGGTCCTTTATTTTTATATAGGAACAACTAATAAACAAAAATTTATGTATTTATTGGAAAGAATAATTTTATATATAAATATATTTGGATTATTTAATTATACGTTAGTTAATATATTTAAAATTACGGTGTTTATGAAAAAAATAATATTGAATACAGGGGAATATTTTACGACATTTGGACTATATGGATTTTATACAAATAGATCATATCAATTTTCAGGTTTTACTTGGGAACCGTCAATAAATAGTATTTTATTAGGCAGTATATTACTATTTAAATTTTCTCAGCAAAAAAAAGTAATTTTAAAAGCAAGTGATATAAGTTTAATTATAGGTATATTTTTAACAAAATCAACAACTGGATATTTAATTTTGATAGTTCTTTTTTTTAGATTAATATCTTATGCTTCAAAAAAAATGAAAATTAAAATAATTTTTTTACTGATAATACTAGTAGCTTTTATAGGGCCATCTATTCATAAAAAAATTTTTAATATAAGGAAAGAAAAAATAGAACGAAAATTAGATGGTCAAAGATCTACAGCTGCAAGAAAAATGCATATGATAGTAGACTTTTCAATATTTAAAGAAAGTATATTTTTAGGCCAAACTTTCGAAAAAGAAATAGAAAAAAGATATGATTATACCAAAAAATTAGCGAAAAAATATAGTTATTTTAAATATTTTATAAAAAAAAATATAGAATATCAAATATCATCAAATGGTATAACCTTTACATTATCTCGAAGAGGTATTTTTGTATTTTTAATTCTATATTTCTTGTATTTTAAAAATATATTAAAAAATTTTAACTTAAATAAATTTTATTATTTTATTTTTTTTAATATTGCATTTTTAACTCAAGAAATTTTATGGTTACCTTATTTTTTAATGCTAATTTTTATGGATAATGTATACTTTCCTAAATTAAAGGAGAAGAAAAAATGTATAAAATTACAATAGTCACAGTAACATATAATTGTGAAGAAAGTATAGAAAAAACTATGTTATCAGTTTTAAATCAGATAGATGAAAATTATGAATATATTTTAATAGATGGTGAATCAACAGATAAAACATTAGAGAAAATTTTAGAAATAAAGAATAAGTATATTAAGAAAGAAATAAAAGTTATTTCAGAAAAAGATAAAGGAATATATGATGCGATGAATAAAGGCATTGAGCTTTCTCAAGGAGAATGGATATATTTTTTAAATTCTGGAGATTTTTTTGTAAATAATGAAGTAATTTCAAATGTATTTCAAAAAAATATAAATGCAGAAAATGCAGAAATTTTATATGGAGATATAATTTTAACACATCCAAAATATGGAGTTATAAAAAGAAAATCTAAAAAAATAAATTTAATAAAAAATGGAATGGTATTTTATCATCAAGGAGCCTTTGTAAAAACATATTTAATGAAAGAAAATCTATTTAATTTAAAGTATAAAATTTGTGCAGATTATAATTTCTTTTATTCTATGTATAAAAAAAAAATAAGATTTAAAAAATATGATTTAAGTATAGCTCTTTATGATTTAACAGGTTTATCAAGTCAAAATAGAAAACAATTGGTTAGTGAAAAATATGATATTTTAAAGAAAGATTTAAAAATAATTGAAAAAAATTTACTTTTAGGAAGTTTATTTAAAGAACATGTAAAAAATATTTTGCCAAATAAATTTCAAAAATTAATAAAAGAGAGAAGTTTAAAGAAAATATTTAATAAAGGAGAAAATTAAAGTGAAAAAAAAAATAGCATTAATAACAGGAATAACAGGACAAGATGGTTCATATTTAGCAGAGTTTCTTTTAGAAAAAGGATATGAAGTTCATGGAATAATAAGAAGGGCATCATCTTTTAATACTCAAAGAATAGAACATTTATATATTGACGAATTGATAGAAGATATGCATAAATATAGAAAAGTTAAATTACACTATGGTGATATGACAGACTCTATGAGTTTAACAAGATTGATAAGAGAAATTAAACCAACAGAGATATATAATTTGGCTGCTCAATCACATGTTAAGGTTTCGTTTGAAGTGCCAGAATATACAGCAGATGCAGATGCAGTTGGAACTTTAAGAGTTTTAGAAGCTGTAAGATTTTTAGGAATGGAGAAAACTTGTAAAATATATCAAGCTTCAACATCGGAACTATTTGGAAAGGTACAAGAGGTTCCTCAAAAAGAGACAACACCATTTTATCCAACATCGCCATATGCAGTAGCAAAACAATATGGATTTTGGATAACTAAAAATTATAGAGAAGCATACGGAATGTTTGCTGTAAATGGAATTCTTTTTAATCATGAATCAGAAAGAAGAGGGGAAACATTTGTAACTAGGAAAATAACATTAGCAGTTGCAAGAATTGCAAAAGGATATCAAAAGAAATTATATCTAGGAAATCTTGATGCACTAAGAGATTGGGGACATGCAAAAGATTATGTAGAGTGTATGTGGATGATACTTCAACATGATATCCCAGAAGATTTTGTTATTGCAACAGGAGAACAATACTCAGTAAGAGAATTTTGTAACCATGCCTTTAAAGAGATAGGAATAGCGTTAGAATGGAAAGGAAGTGGAGTAGAGGAAAAGGGGTATAACAAAGTAACAGGAGAGTGTTTAATAGAAGTTGATCCACAATATTTTAGACCTTCAGAGGTTGAAACTCTTTTAGGAGATCCAACAAAAGCAAGAACAGTTTTAGGATGGAATCCAAGAAAAACATCATTTGAAAACTTAGTAAGAGGCATGGTAAAACATGATCTTGAGTTTGTAGAAAAAGAACATAATGCAAGAATGATAGTAAAAAGATAGGTGAAAAAACAGATGGAAAAAAAATCTAAAATATATATAGCTGGTCATAGAGGAATGGTAGGGTCAGCAATAGTAAGAAGATTAGAAGAAAATGGATATACGAATATTATATATAAAACTTCCGTAGAGCTTGATTTAAGAGATCAAGCAGCTGTTGAAAAATTCTTTGAAGAGGAAAAGCCAGAGTATGTATTTTTAGCAGCAGCAAAAGTTGGCGGAATTCATGCGAACAATACTTATCCAGCAGAGTTTATATATGATAATTTGATGATAGAAACAAATATTATAAACTCTTCTTATAAAAATAAAGTTAAAAAATTATTATTTTTAGGAAGCTCGTGCATATACCCTAAATTTGCTGAGCAACCAATAAAAGAGGAGTATTTATTAACTGGTTCTTTAGAAGAAACAAATGAAGCTTATGCAATAGCTAAAATAACTGGAATAGAGTTATGTAAATTTTATAGAAGACAGTATGGATGCGATTTTATATCAGCAATGCCAACAAATTTATACGGAATAAATGATAACTTTAACTTAGAAACATCGCATGTAATGCCGGCTCTTATTAGAAAATTTCATGAAGCTAAAGTGAACAACTCTAAGGAGGTTGTTATGTGGGGAACTGGAAAACCAAGAAGAGAGTTTATGTATGTGGATGATTTAGCAGATTCATTAATTCATTTAATGCTTAATTATTCTGATGAGATACATGTAAATTTAGGTACTGGAGAAGATATAGAGATTGGAGAATTAGCTAACTTAATTAAAGAGATAGTTGGGTATGAAGGTGAAATAGTAAATGATTTAACTAAGCCAAATGGTACACCTAGAAAGCTTCTAGATGTAACAAGACTAAATTCAACAGGATTTAAACATAAAGTTGAACTCAAAGAAGGAATAAAAAGAGTTTATAGTTGGTTTCTAAAAAGCGAGGATATAAAGAAATAATGGATAATAGAGGAGATATTTTAAAAAAACACCTATCTCTAGGACTTATTTATAAAATTTTAGGAATGGGATTGAGTTATATTTCAATTCCATTATTTTTAAAATATCTAGGAGAAAAGGACTATGGATTGTGGATGGTTATTTTTTCAACTATTAGTTGGATTTTTATGTTTGATTTAGGAATTGGAAATGGATTAAGAAATAGATTAACACAATGTTTGGTTGAAGGAAATATATCAGAAGCTAAAAAATATATAACTACAGGATACATTATTTTAAGCTTTATAGCATGCATAATTTTAATTTTAGGAATCTTGGGAGTTCAAATTTTTAATATAAAAGACTTACTTTCGTTAGATGGTTATAGTGAAGTTTTTTTGAAAAAACTTATTTTAATAGTTTTTATAATAACAATATTAAATTTCATAATTGGATTATATAAAATTTTCTATGCAGCAGAACATAATAGCACAATTGGAAATTTTTCAAATTTAATTTTCCAAGGGATATTTATACTTGCATTATTAATTTTAAAAAAATTAAATTTAATATCACTAATAAATATTGGAATTATATATCCTGGCTTAAATTTAATAATAGGATTAATTTTGACTGTAAGATATTTTAAAAAACATAAAGAGTTGATTCCTAGATTAAAGTATTTTGATAGAAAGAAAATAAAATCTATTGGTGGTACTGGAATAGAATTTTTTACAATTCAAATATCGATGTTAGTAATATTAACAACAGATAATATAATTATAACTAAATTGTTAGGAGTAGAAGCTGTAACACCATACAATATAGTGTCAAAATTGTTTCAAACATTTTTAGTATTTTCAGGAATAGTATTAACACCTTTATGGACTTTATTTTTAGATGCATATTTAAAAAAAGATAAAAACTGGATTAAAAACATACTAAAAAAATTAAATGTTTTATATTTAATTTTATGTATAGGTGTATTTGTAACTATATTTTTAACACCATTTATAACAAAAATATGGTTACAGAAGAAGATTGAATTTCCTAAGTATTTAATATTATTTTGGGGAGTATTTATACTCATAAGAGTTTATGGAGATATTTATATGTATTTTGTTAATGGAATAGGAAGAATAAGATTCCAAACAATTTTATATGTAAGCGGAGCTTTGTTGAATATACCACTTTCGATCTATTTTGTAAAAAATTTTAATCTAGGAAGTAGCGGAGTTATACTAGCAACAAATATTAGTATGTTACCACTATCTATATTTATTCCTATCCAAGTATATAAAGTAATAAAAAAAATATAAAAATAGGTATTTTATGTATGAGATATGGTATGTTTCTTGTCATGATTTTGGTCATATAACAAGGTGTATTGCTCAAATAGAAAGAAAGTTAGAATCAGAAAAGAGTTATAATTATTTGTGGAGAAAGTCAGATAAATTTTGTAAAACTTTATTTAAAAGAGTTTTTAGATAGAGTTATTTTAAGAGAATCTCTAACAGATATAGGGTTAATAAATCAAGTTAATAGTTTAGAAGCAGATAAAAAAAGTTAGAGAATGAATTAAAAAATTTTATAAAATTTTGGAGCGATTTAGCAAAAGAAGAGTTGAAATTTTTAAAAAATTATAAGAGAGAGATTTTGCGATATATCTCTTATTGGAGTTTTAGTTAGTAAAAAGTTAAATAAAAAAGTAAATTTGATTAGTAATTTTACTTGGTATCAGCAATGTAAGTATTTGGAATTAGATAATTACATTATTGAAAAATATTTAGAGTTAGATAGAGTGGTAGATAGCTTATATGTCTACCCATTAAATTTAGATTTTTCATATATAAATCCTAAAATAATAAAAATGGATTTTATTTGTAGAAAAATAGATAATAAAAAAATTCAAGATATAAAAGAAAAATATGGGAAATTTCTTTTTATATCTTATGGTAAATAAGCTCAATCTGAAAAGATAGTTGTAAAAAATTTTAAAGGAACAATTTTTACAACAAGTGGAGTGGATGTAGAAAATAAAGATGGAAAAGTTATAAAGTTACCAATAGATAGATTAGATACTCAAAATTATATAGGAGCATCTGAATTAGTTATAGCAAAAGCTGGATGGAAACTATTGCAGAGTGTATGTGTAATAAAATAAGAATGATTTTATTAGAAAGAAAAGGAGTGTTAGAAGATACTCATATAATAAATGAATTGAAAAAAATATCAAATACAAAATCTATAAAAATAGAGCAGTTGAAAGATTTAGACTATTTAAAATTAAAAGAAAGATATTAAACAAGAGCAAAGGGGGAAATAATAGAGAATGGAAGCATTGAAAATGATTTTAGCTGGAATATATATATTATCACCAATTGATATATTACCAGAAGCAGTATTAGGACCTTTTGGATTATTAGATGATGGTGCAGCAGTAATTTATTTAGTTTCTCTTTTTTTTAATAGAAGTGAAAGAAAGCAATTTGAAAAAACTGAAAAAATGAGATTACAAGAAAGAAAAATTAAAGAAAAAGAGTTGCAAAAAGAAAGAGAGTTTGAGTTGAAAATGGCTCAGATACAAGCATCTTCTTCAAATAAAAATTCTGAAAATATAGAAACTATATATCTAGATGATAAAAAATCTAAGATAGGAAATATAATTATTGCTTTAATTATTTTATTAGGAGTAGGTGGAGTTGGAACATATTATTTTATGACAACTAAAAAAAGTAGTAATCCCATAGTAGAAACACCAAAAGTTACTCAAAGTGAAAAATTAAACTTAGAGACAAAAAATGATTCAATATTAGAGAGCGAATATAAAAAATATGATGGTGTTGAACGAGATCAAATTATAATGCTTAATGGAAAAAAAGTATATATAGATGAATATGGATACATTATAGAATAGGAGGAGAAAATTATGAAGTTATTCTTAATAGTAGTTATTACAATGAACTTAATAGGATGTACAAATTTAGAAGAATTAAATTCAAAAGTAAATAGTTTTGTAAACCAACAAAGTCAAACTTCTCAAAATACGACACCAATTTTATTAAATAAAGTTGTCCAAGAACAGCAAGAGTTGAAAATACCAGATGGAATAAGTTTTGGAAAAGGAAATTCAGTTTTATCTTCAACTTTCTCTGAAAGTTTAGATTTATTTGCAAGACAAGTAAATTCAAACGATTATAAAGAGTATCAAATATTAATCTATGGATTTACAGATAATGTAGAAGCGATTGGTTTTGAAGGAGAATTATCAAAAGAGAGAGCAAAAATTGTTAAAGACTATTTGACTAGTAGAGGAGTTAATCCAGAGAGAGTTATAGTAAGAGGTTATGGTGGAAAAGAGTATATATCTTCTAATGAAACTCCTATGGGAAAAGCTTTAAATAGAAGAGTAGAAATAAAAGTAATTCCAAAATTAAATTAAAGGTGTCTCTTAAAAGACACCTTTTTTACAAAAAAATATGAGGAGGAAGAAAGTGATACAAAATATATTATATAATGTAGTATTAGGAGCAGCAGCAGGTTATATAACAAATGATTCAGCTATTAATATGCTTTTTGATGAAAAAGGTATTGGAAAATTAAAAGTGGGTGGAGTGGTAGTAAAAACAAGAAAAGAGTTTGAAGATAAGATTAGTAGCTTAGTTGAAAGTGAAATAGTTAATCAAGAAAATCTTAAAAAAAGTCTTGAAAATGAAGAGTTTTTTAAAACTATGAAAACTTTATTTTCTAAATATTTTAATGAGGAGTTATCTTTAAGTATTGGAGATAGAGAGTTTTTAGATTTAAATAACTTTTCTATAACTGAAGAAAATATATTAAGGTATATTAGAAATAGTAAAGAAAATATCAGTAAAAAGATAGTAGAGGGTGTTGGAGAGAGTTTAGAATTAAAAGATTTAATAGGAGAAGAGCAAGCTGTGAGTATCTCACAAAATATTTTTAATGAGATATTTCAGGTGGCTAAAAAAGAGGAGATAATCGAAGGATACTTACTAGATGTATATAAAGAGATACAGAGTAAAAATCTTTTAGATATAACAACAAAAGAACCTGTGTATGTATTAAGTGAGGAGATATCAAAGAGAGTTCCTGATTTGATTTTATTTTTAAAAGATAGAAGAGATTCTGAATTGAATAAAATTTTAAACAATATTCTAAGAAATTCTAAAATAACTGCTGAGTTTGAAAATTTTGAAAATACTTTAAAAGAAAGATCTATAGAGGATATATTGGGTCCTGAAAAAACTAAAAAACTTCAAAAACAGATATTGAACCTATTAAAAGAGTATATAAATTCATCTAAGGGATATAGAAACTTAGAGAATATATCTCAAGGTATATTAGATTATTTAAAAGAGTTAGATGTGAGTATATTAGATTTCATGAATCAAGATGTTAGAGAATCATTTTACCAGTTTACAAAAAGTAAACTTCCAAAAATAATAGAACAAATAATAAGATGGGTTAGAAAAAATGATAGAAAGATAGAGGATGCAATCGAAGATTCTATAAATGAGGTTATAGATGAATCTGGTTTTATAAAAGAGAATATACTTAGAGTAATTAAAAAGAATCTGGGAAATGTAACTAAAAGATATGGCTTAGTTGGAAAAATAATAGAAAGAATCCAAAGAAGTAAAGATGATGAAGAGTTAGCTAAAAGTTTTACAAAAGAGCTTATTGAGTATTTAGAAGATACGAAGATAGGGGATATAATAAACTCTATGGATATGATAAATTCTAAAGAGATAGCAAACTTTATAAAGCAAAATTTAGATAAAGCCTTAGAAAACACATCATCTTATATGATTCCTTTAGATAAGGTTAAAATGGAAAACCTTTTACCAGAGAATCTAACTGAGATACTAGACAGATATATGGGAAATGAGTTTATAAATATAAAAGATAACTATTTATATTCAGACAGATATATTGGAATACTTCAAAAAGAGATTAAAGATAAGATATTAAACTTAAAAGATAGAAAAATCAATGAACTTTTAGAGAGTGAAAAATATGAAGAGATAGTTAGAAGTTTATCATCTGAGTTATATAATGTGATTGAAAGTAAAAAACAAGAGGTAACAGAGGGTATCTCTATGGAATTTTATAGAGGGATTAAAGGGAAAAAGATGGATGAACTTATCTCTGAAGAGATAAAAAATACTCTAACAGAAAAGGTTCATGGTGAGCTAATCAATAGATGTGAAAATACAGCATATAATTTAGAGAGATCTAAGATAGATGATTATCTTGAAAAGTTAAAACAGATAGAGAGTATTGATGACAAAGCAACAAATATGTTTATAGATGGACTTATTGAAAATCTACCCCTACTTATGGAAGGAAACATAAAGAGTTTAGTTCAGGAAAATCTAGTTAATTTGGATAATGATGAATTAAAAGAGATGATGAGAGAGTTTATGGGGAAAGAACTAAAACCTTTAAACGTTATGGGAGCTGTTCTAGGAGGAGTTACTGGTGGTATTCTAGGAACAGTTGACTCAAAAGTAGATATACCATTGTTAGCAAACATGGTCACTTATGCAACTATAGGAGTATTAACTAACTGTATAGCAATATATGGAATTTTTAAACCTTATGAACCAAATAAAGTTTTAAAAATGATGACTTTAGGAAAATTAGATACAGGAGTGATACCAAAACAAAAAGAGCAGTTTGCAAGAAATATGTCTAAATTTGTTGAGAAAAAACTTTTAAATAAGGATTTCTTAGAGTTTACAGTGAGAGAGAAAAAAGAGTCTTTAAAGGAAACTATTTTAAAAGAGATTGGAAAGAAAAAAGAGAAATTAATTGATAAAAATTTAGATGATAATGATGAGATGATACTAGATTATATTATAAATAAATCAAGTGAGTTTATTTTAGAGAATAAAGAGATGCTTTCAAATATGCTTATAAATGATTTAGATAAATTATATATAGATGAGTTAGGGATAGCTGAATTTAAAGAGAGATTAAAGAAAATTAAAATTAGTAATAAAGAGGGCGCTCAAATTGTTGTTCAAAGAGAGGTTAAAAACTTCTTATTAGGAGATTGTAAAATTAAAACTCTTATAAATAAAGATGAGATTCAAAAATCATTAGAAAATAATATGTCTATTTATATTGAAAAGTTTATAGATAGTAAATTAAATAGTGAACTTCTTTTAAAAGAGTTAAATAAAAAATTAAGAGAGTATGATTCATATCTAAATAAAAATTTAGATGAAGTCTTAGATACAGATGAGATATTTGAATCTATAAAAAATAGGATGTTGGATTATGATAAAATCATTCAGTTTATTTATAGTAAAGTAGATGAACTTTTTAAAAGAGAGTTTAAAGAGAGTAAAAAGGTTGGAGATCTTTTTAATGGGAAGTTAATAAGTTTTATAAGTGGAAATACTGAAAATTTATCTAGAAATATTGTAAATAAGATTCAAAATGAGATTTATAATAATGAAAGTAGTTTAAAAAGTTACTGTGTAAATGAGTTACATGACTATCTTTACGATGGAGAGGGAGTTATTGGAGGATTTAAAAACCTCTTTAAAAAAGCAGTAAACTCTGCTATCGGTGGAGATGAACTTGTTAGAACTATAGTTGGAAAAAGTATTTCAAAAACAGTTAGAATAATTGATGAGAGTCAATATGAGATAAAGATGATGTTCCATGAGTTATTAGATGACTTAGAGAAAACAAAAGTTAGTAGCTTTGGATTAAAGCTAGATTCTAATGAAACAGAAAATATTATTGAAAAAGTTGTAAGAAATAGAGAGTTCCAAAATATTTTTGAGGGAAGTTGTAGAGGTATAATAGAGTTTGCTTTTGAAAAAAATATAAAATCATATTTAAATATGATAGATATTAGAAGTTTTAATGATATTGTATTGATGTTTAGGGAGGATTTATTAAAAGTTTTTGATAATGGAAGAGAGCTTTTTAAAGAGAATTATGAAGAAAGTTTTGTTCAACCTCTATGTGATATAGTTGCAGACTTAGTTCAAGAGAATATCCTAGAATCAAAAATGAAAGATATATTTAATAATCTGAATGATGGAGATATAGATAGTATTTCTAATAGAATATACTCTTCATTAATTGAAACAGAAGCATTTAATAATAGCTATATAAGATTGGTAGACGAAAGTTTATCGAGCTTAGAAAATAAAAAGATAAGTACAATAGTTAATTTTGATATTTTAGAAAGAGATATTCAAGAGGCTATAAAAAATATTTTAGGCGATTCAAAAGTATTATATAGAATATATAGTAAAGATGGACTTATTATAGAAAATATAAAAAATATTCTAAAGAATATTGACCAAGAAACACTAAATAATGGATTAGAGATTGTATTGAATCCATTTATAAAAGTTGGTGTGGAGAATGTAGGGGACATTTTTGATTCTCTAAAGATAAGTAGATTAACTTATACAGAGATTGCAAATATGGAAAATAGCAAATTACATGAGATGTTTGATAGTTTTGCTGGAAAATATTTTAAAAAGTTGAAGATGTATGGAGTATGGGGAGGAATTTTTGCAGTACCATATTTAAATTACTCTTTAATTGGATATTCAGGATTTAAGATGATAAATGATAAAAAGAGAAATAAAGAGAGTGTAATTGAACAAGAGTTTGAACTGAGCGAGGAGAGATAAAAATTATGAAAAAAGTAACAAAAGCAGTTATACCTGCAGCAGGATTAGGGACTAGAGTTTTACCTGCGACAAAAGCACAACCGAAAGAGATGGTGCGACACGTTGCATAGTGAAAAGCTATGCCACATCTAGAGTTTAGCG
>ERZ772855.3412-NODE-3412-length-12031-cov-3.737308_pt1 | contig 12031 bp, 7 predicted proteins | sample MGYA00511900_ERZ772855 | MGnify/ENA primary metagenome ERZ772855 (study PRJEB29015, sample SAMEA2737701) | human gut metagenome | biome: human gut; feature: human-associated habitat; material: faeces | place: China | collected 2012 ...
TACGCTTGCGTCTGGATATCGGGACAGACAGTTAAGGGAGCAGGAAACATTGCCCGAAGAGTGGGTGGAACTTGCGGAAATAAAAGAGGAACTCTCCTTTGGAGTATACGGGCAGGAAGATTGGAAAGCCTTTTTTGAGACATTTCCCGAAGACAGGCTGACCGGGGAAGTACTTGGGGAACTGCTCACAAAGCTGCAACTGTCCGATTACATAGAGCTCCCTGTCATGAGGGAACAGCAGAAAGTATGCCGGGAAGACTGGAATTACGTCTACGGTCAGATTCTGGATCTGCTTGATATGGAACATGTCGTGACGAAAACGGAGTTTCTGGTTGTGGATGTCATGGAAGCGGAGAACCAGAATGTGATTATGACAAACAAGGGAGATTTTTGCACGGTGCTTCCAGCTTCATATTTTAAGCAGTGGAACGGATATGAGGGCTACTGCGTGGAAAACCGGTGCATCGGAGTCGCGGGAACGCTGAAGAAGGAATTTACGCTGGACAATGCATACCTTACGGACTGTTCCGAGGACGGCGTGGATTTTCTGTATGCGGGCGCGGCATACCACAAGGATGCGGTATCCTTAGCGGAGGATGTTGCCCCCTGTGTCTGTGATATTGTGCTGGCGGACGGGGAACTTACGGCACTGCGTGTAAAGCAGGAGACCATCGAGGGAGAACTGTTGTCCTATGACGATGAGACCATCGAGATCAAAGGATACGGGAAGCTTTGCCATACCGGAAAACTGCCAGTGTACCAGACCTATGGGGAAGTGTCGGAAAAATCCATTTCCGATGTGACCCTCGGTAATATGAACGTGGAGTATGTGACGGGGGAGAAGCAGGTCTGCGCCATTTTAATCCGCGAGCCGGCTGTCATCCGCGAAATCCGTGTGCTGCTCCTGGGGGATGACGGAACAAAATGCCGGCAGTCCGTCTATCTGAAATGTACGTCAGACGCAGCGGTCACCTGGCAGGGAGAGACAACACAGGTAGCCGCGCAGACGCTGATTGCTGCATCCGATCAGATGACAGGAGATACACAGGGAACATTTACGGTGACGCCGGAGCAGGAGGGCTGTGTGGTGATCTGCGATGCAGATGGCGCAGAGATTTCCAATGGCTACGGGGGCAGCATGGAAGTGCGGTGCATGGGAGACGGCTATACGCTGGTCAACAGTCTGCCGCTGGAACGGTATCTGCAGGACGTCGTTCCGAGTGAAATGCCGGCATCCTATGAACCGGAGGCATTGAAGGCACAGGCGGTCTGCGCGCGCAGTTATGCCTGTATCCAACTGCTTCGGGGCGATCTGGCGGAATACGGCGCACATATTGATGACAGCACCGCGTATCAGGTATACAACCGGGTGACGGACGCGGACGCAGCCAGGGAGGCGGTAATCGCCACACAGGGGGAAGTGCTGTCCTATCAGGGAAACATCGTGGAGGCGTATTATTTTTCCACATCAATGGGATACACCGCCGCAGCCGATGTGTGGAATGTGGAAGATCCGGCGGAATACGGCTATCTGACACCGGCGTGTCTCCTTACGGATGGAAAGATGCAGGATCTCTCCGGGGAGGAGGCGTTTCTTGCTTATATTCAGAGTCCCGCAGATGGATACGACAGTGACTGCCGGTATTTCCGCTGGAGAGCGGAGGCGGATTACCACGGGAAAACAGATGAAGTGAATTCCATACTGCTGGAACGGTGGAAGAGTTCACCAAAGAATATAAACTTTTATCCGACCGGTCAGACTACGGAAATACAGAATCCCGATGCGGCATCAGTGGCGGCACTGGGGGAGGTGACCGGCATGAGCGCGGCGGAGCGCGGCAGCTCCGGTGCGCTGCTTGCCTTAAAGATCACGTATGAGAGGGGAAGCGCCCTTGTGCGGACGGAGTATAATATCCGAAAAGTTCTGGGGATCTGTACCGCAAAACTGACATGCGCAGACGGAACAGAACAGACGGATGTGACGATGCTGCCGAGTGCGTTTTTTGCCATAACGAAACAGGGGGACGGCGGCATGGTTTTATATGGGGGCGGCTACGGGCATGGACTCGGCATGAGCCAGAACGCGGCGAACGGAATGGCGAAGGCAGGAATGAATTACGAAGAGATCTTGCAATATTTTTATAATGACGTTAAACTGGAAACCATGAAATAATGAATCCTGACGGATTCGCTTTTTGAAGGGGAGCAATATGATCTGGAAGCTTATTGGTAATGTCAAATCCTTTCTTGATAAATGCAAGAGGGATAAGATCAATGCCTATTCGGCGCAGTCGGCGTTTTTTATTATCTTATCCATCATTCCGTTTCTGATGGTGTTCTCGTCTCTGCTGCAATATACATCGGTGACAGAGTCCATGCTGCTTGAGATCATCCGTCATCTGATGCCGGAGTATGTCTCTCCGTTTCTGATATCGCTCGTGGATGAGGTGTACAGCAGATCCATGGGAATTATCTCAATCACGGCGATCATCGCGATCTGGTCAGCGGCCAAGGGCGTCCAGTACATGACGGACGGACTGAACTCGGTCAATGATCTGGAGGAGACGAGGAACTGGTTTGTGCTCAGATTCTGGGCGGTCGTCTATACGGTGGTTTTTCTGGTGGCGATTGTTTTTACCCTGCTGGTTCTGGTGTTCGGAAACCAGTTAAAGGTACTTGCCACACAGTACGTTCCGATTTTAGAACATGCCTCGCGGGTGCTGGCACATTTCCGCGGGCTTGTGATGCTGGCGCTTTTGATCGCATTTTTCGATGTAATCTTTACGGCGCTGCCGAACCGGAAGCTTTCCTTCCGCGGGCAGCTGCCGGGGGCTGTGATCTGCGGGGTAGCGTGGTATGTCTTTTCCTTCGGACTGTCTGTCTACGTGGACTATTTTAACGGTTTTTCCATGTACGGCAGCCTGACGACTATTGCCTTGATTATGCTGTGGCTTTACTTCTGCATGTACATCATGATGATGTCCGCCGAGGTAAATGTGGTGTTCAACGCTTACTTCCGCAAATGGTGGAAGCGCTTTAAAACCAGCAGGAATAAAAAAGCTTGATGTTTTGCGCCTGCTGTGCTAAAATGCTATACAGAATTCAGAAAAATCAAAGGCTGTGAATGTGTACGGAAGCGATTCCGGGTATCGTAAGATATCAGTAGAGTGCAGGAGACTCTTTCAGAGAGAGCGGGTCATCGGCTGGAAGCCCGTTTAGGATAAGACCTGGACTTGAAGTTCGCACAGGAGCTGCATCTGTGAAGTGGAAGTAGTGGATGACGTCGGATACACGTTACGTATGAATTGAGAGCTTTTCTTTGGTGATATGAAGAGAAGAAACAGGGTGGTACCGCGGAATCATTCGTCCCTAGAGCAGGGATGGATGGTTCCTTTTTTGATGTCTGAAATAGTTTAAAGGAGAATTAGAAATGAAAGAAAAATTGCAGCAGATCAGAGAAAAAGCAATAGCAGAGATTGAAGGGTCTGATGGATTAGACCGTCTGAATGAAGTCCGCCAGGCAGTGCTTGGAAAAAAGGGTGAACTTACTGCGGTGTTAAAGGGAATGAAAGACGTAGCGCCGGAAGACCGCCCGAAGGTCGGACAGTGGGTCAACGACACCCGCACCGCCATTGAGACGATCATGGAAGAGAAGATGAAAAAACTGGAGGCTGAGGCGCTCCGGAAGAGATATGAGGCGGAGAAGATCGACGTCACAATGCCGGCAGTAAAACACGAAAAGGGCAATCTGCATCCGGTCACACAGGTGCGCAACCAGCTCATTGACATTTTTGCATCCATGGGATTTGAAGTGTACGAGGGAACCGAGATTGAGACCGACTACTATAACTTCACGGCGTTAAACACACCGCAGGATCATCCGGCGAGAGATATGCAGGATACATTTTACCTGTCACCGGAATTTTTACTCCGCACCCAGACATCTGCCGGACAGATTCATGTGATGGAGGCGAAGAAACCGCCGATTAAGATCATCTCCCCGGGCAAGGTGTTCCGTTCCGATGACGACGCGACACATTCTCCGATGTTCACCCAGATGGAGGGGCTTGTGGTAGACAAGGGAATCACCCTCTGCGATTTAAAGGGAATGTTAGATGAGCTTGTGAAGAAGATTTTCGGAAAAGAGACGACAACGCGTCTACGCCCGTCCTACTTCCCGTTCACGGAGCCTTCCGTCGAGGTGGATGTAAGCTGTTTCCAGTGCGGCGGATGCGGCTGTAAGCTCTGCAAGGGAACCGGCTGGATCGAAGTGCTCGGAGCCGGCGTCGTCAACAATAAAGTTCTGGAAGGATGCGGCATTGATACGAATGAGTACAGCGGTTTTGCGTTCGGTATCGGTATTGAGCGAATTGCCATGTTAAAATACGGCATTAACAATATCAAGCTGCTGTTTGAGTCAGATCTTCGCGTATTAAAGCAGATTGACGATTAAAGACGAATAGAAAAGGAGAGTTATCATGTTAGCACCATTAAGCTGGTTAAAAGATTATGTAGATATTGATGTTACCCCGAAGGAACTGGAGGAAAAGTTGTTTTCCTGCGGCTTTGAGGTGGAGGAGCTGATTGAAGTCGGAAAAGACATCAGCAATGTTGTGGTCGGACTGATGGAATCCTGCGAGCCGATCCCGGATACCCATTTAAGTCTCTGCCAGGTGAATGCCGGAGAGCACGGCACCTTCCAGATCTGCTGCGGGGCAGATAATGTCCGTGCAGGAGGAAAATATCCGCTGGCGCTTGTGGGCGCAACAGTCTATGCGACCGCAAAGGATCATGTGACGATCGAGGGCGTCATGACGATCAAGAAGGGAAAGCTTCGCGGCTATGAATCCTACGGTATGCTGTGTTCCGGAACAGAACTCGGATTGAACGAAGATTTATATCCGGGGGCAGGATACAACGGTCTTTTAGTTCTTCCGGAAGATGCGGAAGCCGGAGCAGACGTAAAGCCGATCCTTGGAATGGATGACTGGATTTTTGATATTGCGATCACCGCAAACCGCCCGGACTGTCAGAGCATTTACGGAATTGCCAGGGAAGTGGCTGCAGTGCTCGGAAAAGAGTGCAGGGAGCCGGCGTTGGATTACACGGAGACGGCGGTACAGAAAAACTTTAAGGTGGAAGTAGCCGCAAAAGATCTCTGCCCGCGCTATATCGCGCACTATGTCCATGACGTGGCGATTGGGGAGTCCCCGGCGTGGATGCGCAGAAGACTGGCGTTAGTCGGAATCAACTCGATTTCCAACATGGTCGACATCACAAACTACGTGTTAAAAGAGCTCGGACAGCCGATGCATGCATTTGACTATGCTTATCTGGAGGGCGATCAGATCAATGTCAGACGTGCAAACGAGGGCGAGCGCATTGTGACGCTGGATGAAAAAGAATTTACGCTCAATTCTTCCAATCTTGTCATCTGCGACGGCGTAAAGCCGGTTGCACTGGCTGGTATCATGGGCGGTCTGAACTCCGAGATCAAGGACACGACAACGGAAGTCATGTTTGAGTCGGCGAAGTTCGCGCGCGACAATATCCGGAAGAGTTCAAGAGCGCTCGGACAGTCCTCCGATTCCAGTGCGATGTACGCAAAGGGCGTCTATGAGTACACGACGGTCATGGCGATGAAGCGTGCCCTGCATCTTGTGGAAGAACTGGGATGCGGAAAAGTGTCGTCCACACAGCTTGAAGTCTCCACCGGCAATTCTATCGAGCCGAAAGAGATGAAGGTCAGCGTAAAGCGTGTCAACGGTGTGCTCGGCATTGAGGTTCCGGAGGAGGACATGCTGCGCATTTTATCGGCGCTTCAGTTCGCACCGTCCATCGACGGGGATGAACTTACCCTGCAGATTCCGGCATACCGCGAGGATATGGATTCCTACCCGGATGTGGCGGAGGAAGTGATCCGCATGTACGGTTATGAGCATGTGATTCCGACCTTTATGCCGACGGCAAAAGTGACCCTGGGAGGTCTTAACTTAAAGCAGAAGACGGAGCTTAAGATCAAGCGGGCACTCTGCGCAGCGGGCGCTTACGAGGGAGTCCATTACTCATTCTTCTCCCCGTCCGATCTGGATCTGTTAAGACTGCCGGAAGACGCGCCGGAGAGAAAGGCGATCAAGCTGATCAACCCGATCAACGTGGATTTATCTCTGATGAGAACCACGCTGGCATCCGAGATGCTGTACGCGATTTCCAGAAACCAGAAGAAGGGAATTCTGGAGGGACGCATTTTTGAGCTTGGAAATGTCTTTATTCCAAAGGCACTGCCGCTCACGGAATACCCGGATGAGAGAGAGACCCTCTGTGCGGGCGTTTTCGGAGAAAAGGAATCCTTCTATACACTCAAGGGTCTGGCGGAGACGGTTGCGGATGCATTAAACGTAAGCTTTACCTATGAGGCGGCGGAGAGAACCTTTTTGCACCCGTACCAGACGGCGGAGATCTTCTGTGAGGGAGAGCGCGTCGGTTATCTCGGAAAGCTTTCCTATGAGATTCAGGATGAACTTGACATGCGTGTGCCTGCCTATGTGATGGAGATTGACCTCGCGGCGCTTAAGAAATGGTATGGCAAAGAGCAGATTTTCACTCCGCTTCCGAAGTTTGCGGAGGAAAAGCGCGATTTTGCGTTTGTGGTAGATAAAAATATCACCTGTGCACAGATTGAGAACGGCATCCGGGAAGCCTGCAAATACGTGACAGATGTGAATCTGTTCGATGTGTATGAAGGCATCCAGCTTGGACCGGACAAAAAGAGCATGGCATTCTCTGTTGTATTTACCCCGCAGGAGGAAGAGCTCACGGGCGAGATGGTAGAAGGATTTGTGAAGAAGATTTTGAAACATCTCGAAGCAACACTGGATATCAGACTTCGTGCGTAAGAGGAGTAGTTATGGACGTAAAAGATTTTTATTATGACCTTCCGCAGGAACTGATCGCACAGGATCCGCTGGAGGACCGCTCAAGCTCCAGACTGATGGTGCTTGACAAGGCAACCGGAGAGGTGGAACACCGCCATTTTAAGGATATTGTGGACTATCTAAGACCGGGTGACTGCCTTGTCATCAACAATACAAAAGTAATTCCTGCCAGACTGTATGGCGTGAAGGAAGGCACTGAGGCAAAGATCGAGATTCTTCTGCTCAAGAGAAAAGAAAACGATGTCTGGGAGACCCTGGTCAAACCGGGAAAAAAATGCAAGATCGGAACCAGAATCAATTTCGGCGAGGGACTTCTGACCGGCGAGGTCATTGACATTGTGGAGGAGGGCAACCGCCTGATCCAGTTTGAATACGACGGGATCTTTGAGGAGATCCTGGACCAGCTGGGACAGATGCCCCTGCCGCCCTACATCACCCACCAGTTAAAGGATAAAAGCCGCTATCAGACGGTCTATGCAAAGCACGACGGCTCTGCAGCCGCTCCCACTGCCGGTCTCCACTTTACCCAGGAGCTCCTTCAGGAGATCCAGGATATGGGCGTCACCATTGCCCATGTGACCCTCCATGTGGGTCTGGGAACCTTCCGGCCCGTAAAGGTGGACACCATCGAGGAGCACCACATGCATTCGGAGTTTTATGTGGTAGAGGAGGAAGAGGCAAAAAAGATCAACGACACGAAGAAAAACGGCGGCCGCGTGATCTGTGTGGGCACCACCAGCTGCCGTACCCTGGAGTCTGCCACCGGTGAGGACGGGATCTTAAAGGCCGGAAGCGGCTGGACCGATATCTTCATCTACCCGGGATACCGTTTTAAGATCCTGGACTGCCTGATCACCAATTTCCACCTTCCGGAATCGACCCTGGTGATGCTGGTCTCCGCCCTGGCCGGACGGGAGCACATCTTAAACGCATACCAGGAAGCCATAAAAGAGCGGTATCGTTTCTTCAGCTTTGGCGACGCCATGTTCATTACCAATGATCCTGTCTAAGCCTTTCACGCCCTGCGCCGGAAACGGCGGGTCCGGCAGGCCCGTCCCAGGCGGCGGGGCGTTTTCCATCCCAGGCCATGGGATCACAGCAGGATACAGCACTTATGAATCAGAAAAAGGAGGATCATCAATGGAGGAAGCCATTCGTCTTAATAAATATCTCAGTGACGCCGGAGTCTGCTCCCGGCGGGAGGCAGACCGTCTCATTGAAGCCGGAAAGGTGCTGGTGGACGGCCAGACTGCGTCCATGGGCATGAAGGTAGCTCCCGGCCAGACTGTGGTCTGTGACGGAAAGACCGTAGGCGGAAAGGACAAGCCTGTATTCCTGGCGGTCAACAAGCCCAGGGGGATCGTGTGTACCACCTCTGACAAGGACCAGGCTGAAAATATCGTGGAATTTTTAAATTATCCCCAGCGGATCTACCCGGTGGGCCGTCTGGACAAGGACTCCGAAGGACTCCTCTTAATGACAAACCAGGGGGACATTGTGAATAAGATCCTCCGGGGCGGGAATAACCATGAAAAAGAGTATGCCGTAGCTGTCAACCATCCGGTGACAGAGGAATTTCTCCAGAAAATGCGCGAAGGCGTATGGATCGAAGACCTGGCCGTAAAGACAAAGCCCTGCAAGGCCTGGAAGACCGGCCCCTATACCTTCCATATCATACTGACCCAGGGCCTAAACCGGCAGATCCGCCGTATGTGCCGGGCCCTGGATTTCCATGTAAAGCACTTAAAGCGGGTGCGGATCATGAACATCACCCTGGGCGGACTGGAACGGGGCCAGTACCGGGAGCTGACGGAGGCAGAGGTGGCGGAGATCCGCCGCCTGGTGAAGGACTCCACCAATCTTCCCATGCAGGCAGCCATGGCCGGGAAACCGGCCAGCATGACCAGAAGACCCGCGGATCCCGCCAGGAGGCCGGCTGCCAGACAGGAAAGGAGGGACCGAAATGGATGATCGGTTAAAACGGATGAAGGAGCTGGCCGGTGTCCTTTCTGAAGCGTCCAGAGCCTATTACCAGGAAAGCCGGGAGCTGATGAGCAACCTGGAGTATGACCGGCTGTACGACGAGCTCTTGAGGCTGGAGGAGGAGACTGGCACAGTTTTTGCCGGAAGCCCTACCCAGAAGGTAGGCTATGAGGTCTTAAGCGAGCTCCCCAGGGAGCGTCATGAAAAGCCCATGCTTTCCCTTAATAAGACAAAGAGTGTGGATGAGTTAAAAGAATGGCTGGGAAACCAGACAGGCCTCCTTTCCTGGAAAATGGACGGCCTCACCGTGGTGCTCACTTACGAAAACGGTGTCTTATCCAAGGCAGTTACCAGAGGCAATGGCGAGATCGGGGAGGTGATCACCGGAAACGCCAGGACCTTTGTGAACCTTCCCATGTCCATCCCGTACAAGGAACGGCTGATCCTGCGGGGGGAAGCCGTCATCACCTATCCAGATTTTGAAAAACTCAACGCCTCCATCGCAGACGCAGACGCCAGGTATAAAAATCCCCGGAATCTGTGCAGCGGCTCTGTCCGTCAGTTAAACAGCGCCGTCACCGCCAGCCGGAACGTCCGTTTCATGGCCTTTTCCCTGGTACAGGCCGATGGCGTGGATTTTAAGAACTCCCGGAAGGAGCAGTTTTTATGGCTGGCTTCCATGGGCTTTGAGACTGTGGAGTTTGTGGAGGTGACCCCGGAGACCCTGGAGGCGGCAGTAGAAGATTTCAGCCGCCGGATCGGGGACAACGACATCCCCTCCGACGGCCTGGTGCTTCTCTATGACGATATCGCCTACGGCGCATCCCTGGGCCGCACCGCCAAATTCCCCAGAGACTCCATTGCCTTTAAGTGGGCGGACGAGCTCCAGGAGACCACCCTCTCCTATATTGAATGGAGCGCCTCCCGGACGGGACTTATCAATCCGGTGGCCGTATTCCAGCCAGTGGAGCTGGAGGGGACCACCGTAAGCCGGGCCAGTGTCCACAACCTCAGTATCATGGAGGGGCTGGAGCTGGGAGCCGGAGACCGGATCACCGTTTATAAGGCCAATATGATCATCCCCCAGATCGCCGATAACCTGACCCGCAGCGGCGTCAGGGATATCCCCGCCCACTGTCCCGTCTGCGGAGGGGCAACAGAGATCCGCAGTGTCAATGATATAAAATCCCTGTACTGTACCAACCCGGACTGCCAGGCCAAAAAGATCAAGGCCTTCGATCTTTTCGTCAGCCGGGATGCTTTAAATATCGACGGCCTTTCAGAAATGACCCTGGAAAAATTCATTGCCGCCGGGTTCATCCACGAATTTGCCGATATCTTCCATCTGGACCATCACCGGGACGCCATTGTCACCATGGAGGGCTTCGGGGAAAAATCCTATGAAAACCTGGTACAGGCCGCAGAAAACGCCTCCCATACCACGCTCCCGCGGCTGATCTACGGCCTGGGCATCGCAGGCATCGGCCTGGCCAACGCCAAAATGATCTGCCGTCATTTCCGCTTTGACCTGGACGCCATGCGCAGGGCCGACGCTGAGGAGCTATGTGCCATCGACGGCATCGGAGCCGTCCTGGCAGACGCCTGGGTGGGATACTTTAAGGATCAGAAAAACAATGAAAGCCTGGACCGGCTTTTAAAGGAACTGACCCTGGAGGACGGCCCGGAGGAGGCAGCGGACGGGCCTCTGGCAGGAAAAACCTTCGTGATCACAGGCTCTGTGACCCATTTTGCCAACCGGAAGGCCCTCCAGGAACGGATCGAGGCCCTGGGAGGAAAGGCCACGGGCTCTGTGACTTCCAAAACCAGCTACCTGATCAACAACGATGTGACATCAAATTCAGCAAAAAATAAGAAAGCCAGAGAGCTGGGGATCCCCATTCTCTCAGAGGAAGATTTTCTTAAGATGACCGAGGAAGACGACCATGCCCATTAAAATTCAGAACGATCTGCCCGCGCGGGCCATACTGGAAAGCGAAAATGTATTTATCATGGATGAGGCCAGGGCCTCCAGCCAGGATATCCGTCCTCTGGAGATCCTGATCCTGAATCTGATGCCCTTAAAGGAGGACACAGAGACCCAGCTTTTAAGGGCCTTATCCAACACCCCCTTACAGGTGGAATGTACGTATATGATCATGTCCACCCACGAATCCACCCACACCTCCGCCAGCCACTTAAATAAATTTTATGTGACCTTCCAGGATGTAAAAAACCGGCGCTTCGACGGTATGATCATTACCGGAGCGCCGGTGGAGCTGATGGAATATGAGGAGGTCAATTACTGGGAGGAATTAAAGACAGTCATGGAATGGAGCCGGTCCCATGTGACCTCCACCATGCACCTGTGCTGGGGCGCCCAGGCTGGGCTTTACTACCACTATGGGATCCCCAAATATAAAAGGGAGGAAAAGCTGTCGGGCATCTACACCCACAGGACTCTGGACCGGAAGGTCCCCCTGATGCGGAGCTTTGACGATACCTTTCACTGCCCCCATTCCCGATACACTGAGGTCCGGGAGGAGGATATCCTGAAGCACCCGGAACTTAAGATCCTTGCCCGCTCCGAGGAAGCCGGAGTCTTTCTTGTGATGAACCGGGACGGAAGCCAGATCTTCGTCCAGGGCCATCCCGAATACGACCGCATGACCTTAAACGCCGAGTATCACAGGGATCTGAACCGCGGACTGGATCCAGCTCTTCCCAGGAATTATTACGACCATGACGATCCCTTCTCCATCCCTCCCTTGACCTGGAGAAATATGGCCAATACCCTGTACTGCAACTGGCTGAACTTCTACGTTTACCAGGTGACGCCTTACGATCTGTATAAGGAGCCGTCTCCGGAAGTGATCTAGCGGTTTCCAGAATCATAAAAGCTGCCTGCTCCTCCGTAATATGGAGGGTCAGGCAGCTTTTATTTTATATACACTCTTTATCCCGTTTTTGTTCATAGATCTCTTTCAGATCATCAATGGCCATCTCAACATCAAGCGTATGGAAACCAGGCCAGCATTCATTCATGGTTTCCGCATCGGCGGCCTTATATATTTCATTACTGCACTCCCCTGTATAATAATGCCAGTAGCGGTACG
>ERZ772855.3415-NODE-3415-length-12022-cov-3.147907_pt1 | contig 12022 bp, 6 predicted proteins | sample MGYA00511900_ERZ772855 | MGnify/ENA primary metagenome ERZ772855 (study PRJEB29015, sample SAMEA2737701) | human gut metagenome | biome: human gut; feature: human-associated habitat; material: faeces | place: China | collected 2012 ...
CATGTAGGCCGCGCTGCGATCCACCTTGCTGGAATCCTTGCCGGAGAAAGCGCCGCCGCCGTGATGCGCATAGCCGCCGTAGGTATCGACGATCAGCTTGCGCCCGGTCAGGCCGCTGTCGCCCGCGGGGCCGCCGATCAGGAAGCGGCCGGTCGGGTTGACGAAAATGCGCGTGTTCTTGTCGAGCATATCGGCGGGCAGCGCGCGGGCAATCACCTCGTCGATGATCGCGGTGTGCAGCTCGTTCTCGCTGATCGCGTCGGTGTGCTGGGTGGAGACGACGACGGTGTCAATGCGAACCGGCTTGCCCGCTTCGTCGTATTCCACGGAGACCTGCGCCTTGCCGTCCGGCAGGATGTCGGGCAGGATGTGCATCTCGCGCACATAGGCCAGACGCCGGGTCAGCGCGTGCGCCAGCTCGATCGGCAGGGGCATGAGGTTTTCGGTCTCGCGGCAGGCGTAGCCGAACATCATGCCCTGATCGCCCGCGCCCGCGTCCTCTTCGATCTCGCGGGAAACGCCCATGTTGATATCCGGGCTCTGCTCGTGCAGATCGACGGTGATTGCGCAGGTGTCCGCGTCAAAGCCGTGACCCGGCTCGGTGTAGCCGATTTTGCGGATGGTATCGCGGGCAATCTGCTCGTAATTCACCTTTGCGGTGGTGGTGATTTCGCCGAAGATGTGCACCGCGTCGGTGATGGCGGTGACCTCGCAGGCGACGTGGCTCATCGGGTCCTGCGCAAGCAGCGCGTCGAGAATCGCGTCGGCGATCTGGTCGCAGACCTTATCGGGATGCCCCTTGGTGACGCTCTCGGAGGTAAACAGCGTATGCATCGTCAGTCCTTCTTTCCGCAGCCCGCGCCGCAGGTCGAGCAATCGTGGCTGCAGGCCCAGAGGCGCTCAGCCGTCGGCTGCCAGTTCTTGGCGTATTCGTCGCACTTGGCGCACAGGTGATCGGCGGTCTCCGGGGACTGCGGATCGGTGGAATGGGCGCCGGTCTTCTCGACGATTTCGCGCAGCTTCTGCGGGTTCTCCAGCATCGGGCAGGGGCGCAGATGGTTGTCGTTGAACGGCTGGCCGTCGTGATAGGCCATGAAGATCGGGCTCTGCAGCGCCTCGAGCAGCGTGCAGCTGCGGATGTTCGCGTTGGAGTAGTGGATGAACACGCACGGATCGACGTCGCCGTTGGCATTGATGTGCAGGTAGCGGCGGCCGCCTGCGATGCATCCGCCAACGTATTCGCCGTCGTTCTGGAAGTCCATGGCGAAGATCGGCTTGGTCGAGCGGATTTCGCGGATGCGGTGGTACATGTACTCGCGCTGCTCCGGGCTGGGCAGCAGCTCCGGTGCGGCGTCGTTGCCGACGGGCATGTAGTGGAAGTACCAGATGAAGCGCGCGCCGAGGCCGCAGATGAAGTCGATGAACGCCTCCGAGGCGATGGAATCGACGTTGGCGCTGGCGTAGCAGGAGGAAAGGCCGAAGGGCAGGTGCTTGTCGTGCAGGATCTCCATGGCGCGCACGGCCTTCTGATAGACGCCGTTGCCGCGCCGCCCGTCGGCGACCTCCTCAAAGCCCTCCAGACTGATGGCGGGGATGAAGTTCTTCACGCGCAGCATCTCGTCGGCGAACGCCTCGTCGATCAGCGTGCCGTTGGTGAAGGAGAGGAACTGGCAGTCGCTGTGCTTTTCGCACAGGGCGATCAGGTCCTTTTTGCGCACGAGCGGCTCGCCGCCGGTGTAGATGTACATGTAGACGCCCATCTCCTTGCCCTGCGTGATGATCGAGTCGATCTCCTCGAAGGACAGGTTCAGCTTGTTGCCGTACTCCGCGGCCCAGCAGCCGGTGCAGTGCAGGTTGCAGGCCGAGGTCGGGTCGAGCAGGATGGCCCACGGGATGTTGCAGTTGTACGCCTTGCGCAGCTTCTCCTGAACGGGCCAGCCGATGATGTTGGCGTTGAGGAAGAAGTTGGTGAATGTAGCCTTTGGACAATAGATTCCGTTTTCCGCATAAGAGATACATGAGAAACCTCGGACGGCGCGCTGCATCCTGATTCGGATCGGTCCGCCCACTTTCGCGCTTGCGCGGTGCTCAATAAAATCATAAATCTGTGGGTCCTTAAGTTGTCCATATTATAGACGAGCAGGTCGTATTTGCAGAATTTATGACAGCTTCGCTCGTTAACGCCCAAATACCGTTTGCTCAGCTTGGGAAGTAGCTTGGGGAGTAGCTTGGGGAGTAGCTTGGGGAGTAGCTTGGGGAGCAGCCCACAAGTTACCATCTGTCTTTGTATTTCGAATCGTTGCACTCAACTTAAACGCTTATGTTTTGTATTCCGGCTGCGGCAGCCCTTCTGATTCCATGACCTCATAAAGACGGTCTACGCCCTCACCAAACTCCTGACTGTAATCGGTCATGTCTGCCGCAAAATGATCTCCATCATCTTCGCTGTTCTCCGTGACAACACTCCTTATGTCCCGGCTGTCACCTCAGATTAACCCCTTGACTTTTCATAGCCGGTCTCAAACAAGTCTGTTTCTTTTCGTTTTTTCTGTCCCCTCGTATACCTGCAAGCAGGGCACACCGGTACCCTTATGTGCATCTGCTTGTTGGTGGCGTTGCCCCCAAACCCCCGTTCCGCGCACTCCTTCGTCCTGCGGCTGCGCATCTTTCTGCGAAAAGACGCTATTTTCAAAAACCATATCTGCGTAAAATGCCGTTATCGCTCCTGCTTTTTCTGCGTGGCCTCATCTCTTTGTTCCATTGGCTCGTTCAGAATTCGCTCCACGTTCGCCCGAACGGTCAGCAGTTCGCGCATTTCGTTCTTTGCGTCTCTATACTCGGCATAATCCTTTTTTCGCTGTGTCATAAGAGCTTCATATTCCGTTTGCAGCATTTGAACAGTCGGGAGCTTCGTCAGTTTCCGTTCATCAAAAGCCTGTTTAGCCGCTCGATGAATCAAAATTTCCTGTTCATGCTCGACGAGAAATTTCCTGGCATAGCCGGACTTTTTATATGTCGCATATATTTCGCGCGTTCTCAAGTAACCGAGAACGTGCTTTTTCAGTTCTGCAACTTCCCTTATTTGTGCTTCCTCGTTCTTCATCTTCTTGAGCAGTTCCCCGTGTCGCAAAGTCGCCGCTTTTGTCTTTTCTGCCAATTCTGCAACGTTTTGAATATGATGCTCTGAAAGATAAGTCAGCGTCTGCGCCATTTGCTTAGCGTTAAACACCTTCGCCCACCGCGCATAGCCGCCGCCTTTACCCTGTTGCAGCTTTGCCTGCACATCAACCAGCAGACTTACGCTTGTGTGCTCAATCTTAGACTTTTGTCCTTTTCGCCGTTCCTTCGGTTTCCATTCCCGCTTTTCATCCAGCGCCGCGCGCAGCACCTTTTCCGAGTATTCCTCGCCCAGCGAGTCAAGCCGCTTAAACCGAACCTGTCCCGGTGCACGAGCGCTCATGCGCTTCCCACGCTTAATCTCCCAGCCTTTTTCCCTCAATACGGAAAGAAGGGCATCGAAGCTCTCCGGCTTTTGCCGCATGATTTCATCAATAGTCGCCCGCATTTCTTCCCGCTGCGATTGCGTTGCTCTATCGCCTAACCACTTGTCATAGGTCAAGGTCGTATGTTGTGGCTTTTCAATGATCGACAGCCCGTTTTCCACGCATAATGTATCACTCAACTTACCCAGTGCTCGTCCGCTCCCTAAAAAGTCGCGGAATTTTCGGTCACACGCCAGATTCACCGCAGAAAAAATGATATGCGAATGGATAACGTCCGTGTTATTATGAACTGCCACAATAAACGCATGATTGCCGTGCGTAAATCGCTTTGCCAGTTCGCAGCCAATTCGATTCGCTTCCTCCGGCGTAATCTCACCCGGCTTAAAGGACTGTCTTAAATGATAGGCAAGCACATCGTCTTTGCCGCGCCTTCGCCCTGTAATGGTCAGATACTCCCGCCGCATCAGCATAAACTCCGCTTCCGCCGTCTGAGGTGTGCAGCCATAGCTTGTCACCAATATGCCGTTTTCGGTTTTCATTGGGTCTTTGATGTAGCCGAGCGCGCGTTTAATCGCATCCCCGGCAGTCTGTCCCTTGCCGATATGTAAAGGCATCAATCGTGTTGTTGCCAATCGCTCCTCCTCTTCAGATCAAAAAAGAAGCCATTCGTTCTTTTCAAACGAAATGACCTCTTCCCGTACAAGTTTTCTTTACAGTTTAAGCAAACTTTTCCGCTCTTTCCATCCCGATTATTCTCTGATCCGCCCCTTCACCGCGCAGCACAAATCATCCAGCCCAAACACCACGCGATCTGCCACCCACGGCAGCCCAATCGGGCTAATCAGCCACGCAAACGCCAGCAGCATCAACCCGTTTCGGACAGACAGCAGCATCGCCACAAACGCCATCGGGATGAGAATCCGCAAAAGAATCCCCAGCACCGTCGAAGAAAGCACCATCACCAACTTGAGGACAAATACGACAACCTCCAGAACCAGCCAGATCGGAAAAAGCAAAACCTTGAACATCTTCTTCATATCATCCGCACTCCTTTATGCGTTATATATACCTCATCTTCATTTGTTTGGCAAGGATGCCGCTCTACGAAAAAAACGCGGGAGAAGCTGCCGGTGTTTCGGCGCTCCTCCCGCGTTTCAATTCAGTCCGCTCAGCTTTTCCAAAAGCCGCGCCATCTGTTCGAGCATCCGCTCCTGTCTTTTGCTCACGCCGCGAATGTCCATCTCGTCGATTACGCCAACCTCGTTCGCTCTTTTGGCAATCTGGTTGACATTGTTGCCCATGTAGCGAAGCTGAGAAAGCATCTCTTTTAACTCCGGCAGATCGAGCCGCAGAATGTAGCCGTCCAGCGCCATCTTCCGCAGGTATGCGCCCATGTTTGTCGTGCCCGCTTCCCGCATCTTCCGTTCCAGCAGCGTCCGTTCGTCTGCCGTCACGCGGAATTTGATTTGAATATTCCTCTTTTGCTGCTCGATGCTTCATCGCTCCATTTCACTTTTCGTCGATGGTACCGGCGCGTTTTTTGCTGCCGCTTTCAGCTTCTCCCGCACCGAAACCTTTTCCGATTCGTAAGCCTTCGCCTGATCGCAGAACAGATTGAGCAATCCCGGATGCGTCTGCCGCACAACCAGCGTCAAATTTCGGTTGCCGCCCCAACTGTCGATGTCCGGCTCAATCGGAAACGCCTGCGCCCATGCTTTATTGGCGGACGAGAATCGCCCGTCGTAGAGCTTGTCCCGAATCGTAATCGCCAGCACCGTCATCACGCGCTCTTTGCCAAACTCGTCGATGACCTCTCTGGCTCCCGCTTTGTTCAGACAGTTATCTCTGTAATGCTTCGCAACGGCTTTTTCTATCGCATCCCGGCAGGCAACGCCTGCCACCCGGGACGTCTTGTATGAGCGATAATGACAATCGCACAACCCGCATCTTTTGCAACTGCTATCAAATGGTTAAACTCTGCTCGTGTTTCGTTAGCATTGTTCATAGAGCAGTTCTCTCCGATATATAGGCAAGCGCCTCATCGAGCAGGCCGAACGCTCCATGAGCGGAAAGGCGTAAGCGCTTCGTTCAGACCCTGCATGCCAAGCGCCATCCTTATTTTGCGGCGATGGCTCTTGTTCTATGTCAAGTTGCTTTTGCAGCAAAAAACAAACGAGCCAAATCTGACCGGTCAGCAGCCTGTCAGCATGGCTCGTTTATTCTCAGTTAAATTTTACGGTTACGATGGCTTCTCTTTTTCTCAATGGCCAGAGAGAGAATCAGTCCAGTCAGAGAGAGTCCCATCATAAAAATCCACAGCCGCAGGTTCGCTGTATCGCCAGTAGCGGGCAGATTATCCGGCGTAATGGGTTTACTGGGCACATCCGTGACGTCCGCGCCGTCCTTGGTATTGGTAAAGGCTGCCGTTACCGTATCGTCCTTCACGATACTGCCGCTTGCATTATCGGACGTTGTGGTATAGCCATCCTGATTGGCTTCCGCTTCGGTTACCGTGTACGCAATCCCCGCGGGTAGAGCAGAAGCGGTCTTGCGCTCACCATGCTTCAAGGTGAAGGTGGCAACGCCATCGGTAAACGTCATCTCGCCAAACGCGCCGTTCACGCTGGCGTCTCCAAGCGTCACGGTGAAGCTGAATGCCTTGAAGGTATCCCCTGCAGAACCGGACACAGCTTTGATAACTGAAAGATTGCCGTGTGCGGTCGTCCATTTGCCATACAACGTCGTATTCACATCCAGCGCCGTGCCGTCGCTATACCGCAGCGTACACTGTTCGTTCGTGTACCAGCCGTCAAAGGTATATCCTTGGTGGGTATTCTGCTGGCCTTTGGCCGTGTACGCCGTGCCGGCGCGGATATAATCATCCGCAGGGGGCGTCACATCGGAAGGGTTATCCGTGCTGACCCACTCATAATGAATACAAACGGACGGTACATAGGTCATCCAATCGGTCTTTCCCGTCGCCTTGCTCCGTCCAATGATCAGTCCCTCCGGCATCTTCCAGCTTGGGGCAAAAAAGCCGTTCGCATCCGCCTGCGCCGCCGCATTCACGCCGCCTGCGTCATTCGTATAATAAACAAGCTGTGTGCCAATTTCCGTCCCTTCAACCGTGCAGTCTTCGCTATGAATCAGGATCGGCTTTGCAGCGCTTGCGCCCGTATAAGCGGAAATCACATTGATATAGCGCCCTTCTTTGGCGATGGGGCTGCCTTTTTCCAAGTAGACGTCGTTATTTGTGCTGACCACGGCATTTTTCCCCAAATTGAATGCCGCACCGACATAAACGCCGTCGCCTTTGGCCGCACGTCTGTTTTCTTCGGTAAGGGCGTTGTTGTTGTCCTTGATGACGCCTCCGGTCATTGTATAGGTTCCACCAAAAACACCGCCGCCTGCCTTTGCAACATTGTTTTCATTGGAGCCGCCTGTCTGCTTAACGGCAGAGCCCCCCAACAAACAGACGCCGCCGCCCGCCGCGGCTTTGTTTTTGGAAATAACGCCATCGGAAATTGTTACATTCGTTACAGTAAACAGGAAGATACCGCCGCCATAATTTTGGGCGCTGTTTTCGGCAAGCGTACCGCCCTTGATGTTTACCTCACTATCACCAAAGAATGCGGCAATCGCGCCGCCGCTGCCTTCTGTAACCTGATTTCCGGAAATCGTACCACCGTTGATATTGATGGTAACTTTTTTCTTTTGCTGCGGAAAGGTGAGAACGCCTCCGCCGTAGTCAAGAGCTGTGTTCCCAGAAATTGTTCCGCCATTCATTTCAAAAGAAGCAGGTGTAGGATTAAATAATGTATCTCCGCCACTTGCATTGGCATAGTCGGCAACATACACACCGGCGCCATAGCTTCCCTGGCCAGATGTCCGATAGGTGCTGTTATTGGAGATTATACCGCCGTTCATCACCATCGACGCGCCGATGATCGCAACGCCGCCTCCGCCGTTTGCCGAATTGCCGCTAATCTCACCGCCGTTCATGGTAAAGGTGCTGCCATTGCCGATCAAAATGCCGCCACCTAATTCGTAGTTCTCGTTTGAATTGTTCCGAATGATTGCGCCATCTTCCATCGTTATCTTTACGCCGTTATTGGCGAGAATACCGGAGCCAAACTGCATCGCTTTATTATTCTGCAAGATGGCTCCGCTTTTCAGCACGATGGTACCGCCGTTCGCCGCCTTAATGATCGAATCCGTCGTTGCCCCAGTCTCGGTCGGATGCCAGTTCTCGGCATCAATCACAACATTGCCCAGCGTAAGCGACGCGGAGGCATCGACGAGTTCAATCATATAACCGGCAGTACCGCGATGAATGGTCTTTCCGTCAAGATCCCACACTTCTGCGCCCGTTACGTCGTAATAGCCGGTAAAGCAAATGTCCTTTACATGGTGGGATTCTGCGAGTTCATTTGCCTTTTGAATGGTCTTTACTGCGGTCGCTTTCGTCAGTCCGTCATTATCATCCGCGCCATGCTGCTGGTCGAGATAAATGGCGGCTTCCGGGGTGGTCGAGTCACCTGTCTCCGTGCTCTCTCCGTCTGCCGCAAAAGCAGCAGTCGGAAGCATGGTCATGAGCATTATAACCGTCAAAATACTTGCAATAATTCTTTTATTCATAATGTCCTTTTCGAATAACGCTATTGTACTAAATTTCCTGTATATCGTTTTAACTTTTTTACTGATACCGCTTCCAGTCGGGGACGCTCGTCAGCTTCGTCCAGCTTTCGCCGACCTCGCCCTGACGGTTGAAGTCATGGCTGTTCGTGGCCTCCTGTACGGCGAGGTAGTGCCAGTCGGACGGCTTGTTGTCCGGCCACGTTACCATGCTGTCCAGCAGGTCGCTTTCGCTCTGCGGCATACGGCAGAGCACGCGGTTGATCATCGTCATAGCCTCAGCGCGTGTGATGCGGGCGTCGGGGCGGAACGTGCCGTCCGGGTAGCCCGAAATCCAGCCGAACGCCGCCGCTCTCTCGATCTCGTTTTCCGCCCAGTGACCGGAAATGTCGGAGAAGCTGCCGCTGTTCTCGACCGGTTTGGTGTTGAAGCGCGCGCAGATCGCCGCAAATTCCGCACGAGTGATCGAGGCATCAGGGTCCAAGCGGTCCGCACGGCGGCCCTTGACGATGCCGAGCTTCGCCATCGTGGAAATCGCCTTGTTGTGCCACTGGCCGTCCGAAACATCGGAAAATTCGTTGTCGGCGGTCAGATTTCCGTCGCGAATGTCGGATTTGAGCAGTCTGAAGAAGATCGTCGCTGTTTCCGCACGGCTGATATTGCCCTCCGGGTGCACCTTTCCGTCCGGATAGCCGATGACGTAGGCGAAATGGTCGTCGCCGTTGAGCTTGTCCGGCACACCGGTCGCCTCCCAGCCTGCATAGACCGTCTTGTCGCTGTTCATCGTCACGGTCGTGATCTTCTGCGTCAGCGCCTTGTCGGCATACCAGCCGGTAAAGGTATAGCTCTCGCGGGTCGGGGTCTTGCCGAGCGTCACCTTCGTGCCGGAGGAACAGCGCTCATCCTTGTAAGCCGTGCCGCCGTTCGACTCGTAGTGCAGCGTATAGCGGGTCGAGTGGCCGGAAGAGCTGCCGCCGCCGGTGCTGCCGAACCGGTAGACATAGGTCACATCTCCGGTAATGCCGTTCGGGTCGGTGTTCGGCGTCTGTTCCCAGCCGCCGGCGGTATTTTCGTATCCCGGCGCCGGGAGCATGATCTGCGGTACATAGCTTGCGTCCAGCGTGCCGCTCGCGGTGCCGTCCGCCTGCGGATAGAGCACGACCGTTACGGTCTTGTCCTCTGCTGCGCCGCCCGACCATGTGCCGTTGACGATGCGGAACGTGACGGCGGCATTTTTTGCCCAGTGTGCATACAGGGTTGTGGGGCGGTTCACCTTTTCTTCAAAATTCGCCCGATTGCCGCCGTCGGCCGCCGTATACCAGCCGAGGAAGGTATAGCCGTTTCTGACCGGCGTACTTTCCGCCGCAACCTTCTCGGTATCTGTCTGAATTTTCACATAGCGCATGGCCTCGCCGCTGCTCCATACGCCGCCGTTGGCGTCGAACGTCACGATCGGCCACCACTGGGCGACGAAGGTCAGATTGGAGCGTACAGGCATATTCAGAACATCCGGATCGGTATAGAAAAGGTTATCCAGATCCCAGTCCTTGAAGAAATAGTAGGTCGCCTCACCGGGAACCGGGGTCGGCAGGCTTATGCGTTCCTTCCGCAGGGTAGAGCCGTAGGGAACCGTATATGTAAGAACAACGGTCTGTTTGTTCGCATCCAGGTATCCGCGTTCGGCCCCTTCATAATCCGCGAGAAACGTTACGGTACAGTAGTCAGGATGTGTCCATTTGCCGTAGAGGTCGATATTCTGACCTGCGCTGCTGCACGTTACCGTGGTTACGGAAGTGCCATTGCAGGCCTCGTTAGTATACCAGCCCGAGAACTTCCAGCCCTCTACTGGGGCAACCGTTGCGACCGGATAAGGCGTATCCTTGGTCACTGTCGCCTGCGGCGGGAGGGCGGCGGAATCCGGGTTCTCCGTGCTCACCCAGTGATAAGTTACCGTGCATTTGTTCTTCGGAGGGAAGGTATAGGTATAGACATAGTTTCCCGTCTCACTGATGCCGTCGGTGTTCGTGTTCGGGCGGCTGTCCCACGCGCCGGGAGCCTGGTATCCGCCGTCCGGAATCATACCCGTCGGCACGTCATTCTCAGACAGCGTTCCGAAGCCGTTGCGCAGATCGACGGTAACATTCTTGTCCGCGCTCAAGTGGTCCGACCATGTGCCGTTCTGCACCTTGAAGGTCACGATCTTCGTGCCGAGCCTCGTCCAGCGGCCGTAAAGGTTGGTGTTTGCGGTCAGAACCTCGCCGTCCTCTTGGAATTTCTGCGTGCAGGCGTAATCCTTGTACCAGCCGTCGAACTCGAAGCCGTCCGCCGTCGGCGCAGTCGCCTTATAGCGACAGTTTCCGTCTCCGTCAAGCGAAAGGCTCAGCGCGGACGGCGCCGCAATTTTATTGCCGTCCCCGTCCACCGGGATGACCGAGCCGGCCCAGTGAAACGAGACCTGAATCTCGGGCAGCCAGCGGCCGTACAGCTTGAGGTCGCTGCCGAACGCCGGGAACACTCTTCCGGTGTATTTGACGTAGGTCTTTCCGCCGTATTCCCACGTTGACTTATCCGGCTTATCCTTGTCGATCGTCTCGTCCCACAGGCGGTACCAGCCGTCGAATTTCAGGTTCAGGTTTTTCCCGGCCACTGCGTTCTGCGTCGGCGCGGCAGGCTTGTGCGTCGTTCCGCGCGCGGCGTGCTCGTGTTTGGGCAGAGGAATGTCCGGCTTCCAGCGCCCGATCCAGTCATAGTCGATGCAGACCGGGTCGGTGATGGTGATGACGACCTTCTCGCCGTAATTCGCGCCCCTGATCTCGCCTGCCTGCGCCTGCGGCGGAATCGGCAGAATGTTCAGAGAGGTCTGGATGGCGTCGTCGTCGTCGATGGCCGCAAGGTTCTGTTCGGTATGGCGGGAGGGCGTCGACTCGAACAGCGGCGTTCCGCTGCTGTCATAGCCGGTGAAGCTGTAATAATCCACCGACGCGACCTCGCGGATGCTGCCGGCGGACAGGATATGGTGGCCGTCCTTCAGCTGGCTCCAGCTGTATCCACCCGCGCCCTCGGTGAAGTGGTCCACATCAATGCTCATCTCCTCGGCTGCGCCCTCGCCGACATTGGCGTCGATTTTGGTCATCAGCTCGTTGAGCGCCTCGTCGATGTCGTGCACCTGACTGAGTCCCTTGAAATAGTCCGCGCCGCTTGTAGACGCATTGCCGCAGATGGACGCCATGGTGTCGTTGAAGTTCTCCCGCTGCTTGTCGGCGTCGTTCAGAGGATTACTGCTTTCCAGGTTCAGCTTGTTGAAATCGCCCAGACCGAAAATGGTCGCGCCATAGGTTTTCTTGAGCGTGTTCGCCGCCTCGATCGCCGCATCCGGGCGCAGCTTTTGATAAGTGCCGCTGTTCTGGTAGGGGAGCGAGCTGGCGGCGATGCAGACGATCAGATTTCGTTCCTTACCGTCTGCCTCGGCCTTGGCGATCTTGGCAAGCTGCTCCGTGATGGTCAGACCGGCGTCCATGCGCGCCGCACCGGCGTACCACGGCACCATTTTATCGGCGTCGATGACCTGCTTGGCGTCGCTGACCGTCAGGAACACATCGTCATAGCCATCTGTACCATCTGTGTTTGTCAGATAGCCCGACGGCAGCTTCGGCAGGGTCGCGTCAGTGTGACCATCTATCTGGTTCCATTCCGTCCAGCCGCTCTGCGAATGAAAGCCGGATGTGGTATAATAGCCGGTGTTCAGGCTGTCATTACTGCTCGACAGCCTGCCGGGGTAGAGCGCGGCATCATAGCTGTCGCCGATGCCGGGGTTGTTGATGCGGCCGTAGCCCGCGATCGCAATGCGGTGCTCGCCGCCGGTGGTCGGCTGCGGCATCCCGTCC
>ERZ772855.3421-NODE-3421-length-12007-cov-7.490964_pt1 | contig 12007 bp, 7 predicted proteins | sample MGYA00511900_ERZ772855 | MGnify/ENA primary metagenome ERZ772855 (study PRJEB29015, sample SAMEA2737701) | human gut metagenome | biome: human gut; feature: human-associated habitat; material: faeces | place: China | collected 2012 ...
CATGATCACCTACAACACCTGGGTGCTGCTGGGGCTGATGGCCGTCAGCTTTGCGGTGTTCAGGCTTAGCCGCATCAAGCTGCGCGAGGTTCGTTTCATGCTGGTCTTTATGCTGGTGTTCCTCGCACTGAACGACCTGTTCATTTTCCTGTTCGACCCGAACCAGGGCACGGCGCTCTACGGTACCCGCACGGTGCTTTGCCACCTGTTCTGGCGGTACGACCTGACCGCCGAGCAGCTGTTCTATATGTTCAACATCTCGCTGAAGTATTTTGTCGCGCTGCCGGTGGCCATTCTGTTCATCTCGGCCACGAACCCCAGTGAGTTTGCCGCCAGCCTGAACAGCATCGGCATCTCATACAAGGTCGGCTATTCCGTTGCCATTGCGCTGCGGTACATTCCGGATATTCAGCGCGATTACCACAGCATCAGCCAGGCACAGCAGGCCCGCGGCGTCGAGCTGGGCCGCAGCGAGCCGTTCTTCAAGCGCCTGAAGAACTCGGTCAGCATCCTGCTGCCGCTGATTCTGACGAGCCTGAACCGCATCGACACGATCTCCAACGCCATGGAGCTGCGCGGCTTCGGCAAACATGACAAGCGCACCTGGTACACCCGCCGCCCCTTTGCCCGCCGCGATTTTATCGCGCTGGCAGTCGGCGTCGTGCTGCTGCTCATCAGCCTGACCGTGACGATCAGGTTTGGACGGTTTTACAATCCGTTTGTGTAAAAAACGAAAATTGCGCCCCTGCGGAAAACAGATTCCGCAGGGGCACATTCTATATGAGCCCGTGCCCGTTTGCGGTGGCGGAAGCTTTCCCGGGCGGATATGGAATCCGCCCCTACACATAGGGACGGCGCCTGCATCGACTCGGAAAGTCCGTGTTGCCGTGCTCGAACAATGCCTGCCCCTGCAACTCCATCAAAAAGCAGCCGCCCGCTCAGGCATCGTACCTGGGCGGGCGGCTGTTATTCTGATTTTACTGCATCAGCCCACACACCAGCTGTGCATAGGCAACGGGGTCCTCAATGGGCAGACCGGCGATCAGCAGGGCTTGGTCATAGAGCAGCTCGGCGTACTTGGCGACCTTGTCGGTGTCGCCCGCGGCGTGGGCAGCCTTCAGGGCGGCAAAGACCGTGTGGTTCGGGTTCAGCTCCAGCACCTTCGTGCTCTCGACGCCCTCTGCGTTGGGCATGCGGCGCAGTACCTTCTCCATCTCCATCGAGATACCGCCCTCGGCAGACAGGGTGACGGGGTGTTCCTGCAGGGTCGGATTGACCTTGACCTCCTTGACCTTGCCGTTCAGGTCCTTCTTGATTTCCTCAAACAGGTCCTTGTTCTCGGTCTCGGCAGCCTCGGCGGCCTTCTTCTCGTCCTCGGTCTCCAGACCCAGGTCACCGGAGTTGATGTTCTTAAATTCCTTCTCTTTGTAGTCGCGCATCATCTGCAGGCAGAACTCATCCACGTCCTCGGTGCAGAGCAGCAGGTCGTAGCCCTTGCTCAGCACCAGCTGGGCGTTGGGCAGCTTGCCCAGACGGTCCGTGTCGTCACCGGCGGCAAAGTAGATGCACTTCTGATCCTCGGGCATCTTCTCGACGTACTCGTCCAGCGTGACGAGCTTTTTCTCCTTGGCGGAGTAGAACATCAGCAGGTCGCCCAGCAGATCCTTGTGCATGCCGTAGTCGCCGTAGATGCCGAACTTGATCTGGCGGCCAAAGTTCTTCCAGAAGGTCTCATACTTCTCGCGGTCATTGACGAGCATCGCGTGCAGCTCGTTCTTGATCTTCTTTTCCAGAGAATTGCGCATCAGCTTGAGCTGGTTGTCCTTCTGCAGCGTCTCACGGCTGATGTTCAGACTCAGATCCTCGCTGTCCACAACGCCCTTCACAAAGCTGAAATAATCCGGCAGCAGGTCGGCACACTTCTCCATGATCATAACGCCGGAGGCATACAGCGCCAGACCCTTCTCGTACTCCTTGGTGTAGTAGTCGTACGGGGTCGAGCCGGGGATGAACAGCAGCGCGGTGTAGGTCGCCGTACCCTCGGTGCGGCTGGTGATGACGCGCAGCGGGTCGGTGTAGTCCATAAACTTGTTCTTGTAGAACTCGTTGTAGTCCTCGTCCTTGACCTCGTTCTTCGGGCGCTTCCAGATGGGCACCATGCTGTTCAGAGTTTCCAGCTCGGTGTAGGTCTCCCACTCGGGCTTGTAGTCGTCGGGCTTGGGGTCGGGTTCGGGCTTCTGACGGCTCTTTTCGCGCTCCATCTGGATGGGGTAACGCACATAGTCGCTGTACTTCTTGACGATGGCCACGATGCCGTACTCGTCGAGGAAGTTGTCGTAGTTGTCGGTCTCCGTGTCGGGCTTGATGTGGAGGATGATGTCGGTACCGGCAGTCTCCTTCTCAGCAGGCTCAAGCTCATAGCCGTCAGCACCGCTGGACTCCCACTGCCAGGCCTCGTCGGAGCCGTAGGCCTTGGAGATGACGGTCACTTTGTCGGCCACCATGAAGGCAGAGTAGAAGCCGACACCGAACTGACCGATGATGTCGATGTTCTCATCCTTGTTGTCCTTCTTGAAGTCGAAGGAGCCGGAGTGGGCGATGGTGCCGAGGTTCTGCTCCAGCTCTTCCCGGGTCATGCCGATGCCGTTATCGGAGATGGTCAGGGTGCGGCTGTCCTTGTCGCGGGTGAGCAGGATGCGGAAATCGCCTTTGTTCATGCCGACGGAAGTGTCGGTCAGGCTCTTATAATACAGCTTGTCGATGGCGTCCGAAGCGTTGGAGATCAGCTCACGCAGGAAAATTTCCTTGTTGGTGTAGATGGAGTTGATCATCATGTCCATCAGCTTTTTGCTCTCGGCCTGAAATTCTTTTTTCGCCATAATACAAAACCTCTTTTTATCAGATTTTAGCGTCCCGGCGGCGGAACTGCCCGGGCGCGTGTCGCAACAGGATCTGCCTGTGGAGAGTGCCGGCACACGGAGCGGAAAACCGCTCGTGAAAACTTAGCACTCAAAACTTTCGAGTGCTAATATACGCCGCTGAGAGACAAAAATCAAGGGGTTTCATAAAAAGTTCAAAAAATTTTCCGTTCGGGGCAAAAGCCGCCTTTACTTTCCCGCGCCAAAGCCGTATAATGGGCCGGAATGACAGACTTGTTTATAAGGAGGATGAAGGATGCAGCAGATAGAGCTGGAACTTGCAGGCGGCGGTGTGCTGACGGTTTCCCTGCGGGCGTCGCTGGACGCCATGCCCGCCGTGAAGCAGCGGCCTTTGGTGCTGGTGGTGCCGGGCGGCGGCTACAACCATGTCAGCCCCCGGGAGGGCGACCCGGTGGCCCTGCAGTTTGCGGCGGCGGGCTATCACACCGCCGTGCTGACCTACAGCGTGGGGGAGGGGGCGCAGAACTACCGGCCTCTCCGACAGCTGAACGAAGCGCTGGCTCTGCTGCGGCAGAATGCGGAAGGGTGGCACATCCTGCCGGATAAGATCGCCGTCTGCGGCTTCTCGGCGGGCGGACATCTGGCCCTGTCCGGCGCGGTGCTGGACATTCCGGGCGAGACGGCTCAGCAGAGGCCCAATGCAGTGATCCTGGGCTACCCGGTCATCACGGCAGGGGAGTTTGCCCACCGGGGCAGCTTCGTCCAGCTGGCGGGCAGCGAGGATGCTGCCGCACAGCAGGTGTTCACCCTGGAGGATAAGGTGACCTCCGACACACCGCCGGTCTTCGTCTGGCATACCATGGAGGATAAGACCGTTCCGGTGGAGAACACGCTTCTCCTGCTGGCCGCCCTGCGGAGGGCGGGCGTGCCGTGCGAGGCACATCTGTTCGAGAAGGGCGCTCACGGCACCAGCATCAGCACCGCCGAAGTGGATGCCGCCGACCCTCACCGCGCCCATTGGGTGGCTCTCTGCCTCGAGTGGCTGGGGGAGACGTTTGGGTTCAAATTGAGTTGAATTTGGACATTCCTACAAAAAATTCATAAATTTATGGTTGACCTGCCCAAGATTTGAGCGTATACTGGTCAGCGGAAACAAACGAGGAAGAAGGAAACATACATGGAAAAGAAGATCTCGGTCAAAGACCTGCTGATGCAGGCATTCCTGACGGGCTGGGAGCTCTCCGATAAGAGCATCGCTCAGGACGAATATCTGCAGAGCGCCATTCAGGTCATCGAAGTGCTGCAGGTGGAGCCGGAAAACGTCTACGCGGAAGAGGGCCTCGGCCTGACCGACGGCGACGAGGTAGACCATCTGGACGACCTGCTCCGGGCCGACGGCCAGTGGCTGTATTACGGCGTGGAGGCGGAGAACTTCTTCCTCATCCAGTGGTACCCGGACGAAGCATCCGCCAAGGCAAAACTGGCACAGCTCGAGGAGCTGGGCGACGGCAAGCAGTACCTCGTGGACCTGAGCCTCAAGCGCACGAACCCCACCGAGGCCGAGAATTTCGGCAATTCCAACCCGGTGCAGCTGCGGAGTTAACCTCGTGCGAAAGCCTCTCCCTTTGGGAGAGGTGGCATCGCTTGCGATGACGGAGAGGGCAAGCCAGGAGCGAAAGTGCCGCTATGCAGCGATAGGTAGAAGCCTTTGGCAGAGCGATGTTATCGCAGGGCTTATGGATCTTTGTCAGCATCCTTGCCCTCTCAGGCGCTTCGCGCCAGCTCTCCCAAAGGGAGAGCCTTTCAGAACGCCGCATAGAACGGCTCGCTCACTGCCACCTTCGCCGTGCCTCTTGTCAACTCCTGCAGCTGCGTCAACAGCGGCCCTTCGGTATGCTCCGGCATCTGCCAGCGGAGGGTGACTTTATCGGTGAACTCCGGTTCGGCCAGCTTGCCGCCCGCCGCCTTGATGAGCAGGTCTGCCCGCTCATAGAGGCCGTAGTCCACCGTCACATCCAGCGCCACCACGCTGCGCACCGTCACCACCTCGGCGGCTTCCAGTGCGCGGGACGTGGCTGTCGTATAGGCCCGGACAAGGCCGCCGGTCCCCAGCAGCACGCCGCCGAAGTATCGTGTGATGACCACGATGAGGTCGGTCAGTCCGCTGTGCTGCAAGACCTCCAGAGCAGGCGTACCCGCTGTTTTGGCCGGTTCGCCGTCGTCGGAATAGCGCTCCCGGCTCCCCTCCCGCAGGCGGTAGGCATAGACATTGTGGCGGGCGGTACGGTTGGCCGCGCGCACCTGCTCGAGGAAGGCCACGGCCTTCTCCTCGCTGTCTGCAAAGGAGAGCTGCGCAATGAAGCGGCTCTTCTTCTCTTCGTATTCTCCGATGGCTGTCCCCCGGATGGTGCGGTAATCCTCCACGCTGAATCCTCCTGCTGTGTTTCTATATAAGATAAGTATAGCATAAATCGGCGCAAAGAAAAAGCCCGCCCGTGCCAGCAGCACAGACGGACTCATTTCTTATTCTTTCCGTTTAGCGGATCTCGATGCCCAGCTTGAACTTCAGGTTGCCCAGCACCTTCTTGACGGTGCGCTCCACCTGCTCGTTGGAGACTTCGGCAGCGGGGTCAGACAGGGTCAGGGAGAAGGCCATGCTCTTCTTGCCCTCGCCAAGGTTTGCGCCGCGATAAATATCGAACAGCTTGACCTCCGTGATGAGGGGGCTTGCCTTCCTGATGGTCTCTTCGATGTCGCCGCAGGCCACAGACTCGTCGCAGACCAGAGCCAGGTCACGCTTGACAGCGGCGTAGGGGCTGAGGGGCTTATAGCGCAGCTCACCCTCGACGCAGGACATCAGAGCCTCATAGTCCAGCTCGCCCAGATAGATGTTCTGGCTGTCCTTCTGCTCCTTGGCGATCTCCAGCTCCGCGTTGATCTCGTTGGCCAGCTTGCCGAAGACGCCCAGACGCTTGCCGTTGCAGTAGACGGCGGCGCTGATGCCGGGGTGGAGCCAGCTGGTGGTCTCACGCTGATAGGTGAAGGTCAGGTCAAAGCCCTCCGCCAGTCCTTCCAGAGCGCCCTTGACGGTGAAGAAGTCCTCTTCGGGGCCGAAGGCACCGATGCAGAGGGTCTGGCGCTCGTGGGGATGCTCGTTGATGGGCAGCTCCTTGGCAAGGTAGACGGGAGCCATCTCGAACAGGCGGCCCTCAGCGTTGCCCTTCTTGAGGTTGTCCACGATGACGTTCAGCATGGAGGGTGCCAGCAGGGTGCGCATGACGGACAGGTTCTCGCTGATGGGGTTCAGGATGCGGATGGCCTTGCGGGCCTCATCCTCTGCCGGGATGTGGAGCATATCGAACTCGGCATTGGAATAGAACGCCAGCGTGGAAGCCTCATAGAAGCCCTGAGCGGCCAGCAGACGCTTGGTCTTGAGCTGCTGCTTCTGCTCGTAGTTCAGACCGCCGTTGGTGACAGCGGCAGTGTTCAGGAAGGTGGGTACGATGTGGTCATAGCCGTACTCACGGATGACTTCCTCGGCCAGGTCGGGGAAGCTCTCCACATCCTCACGGTACAGAGGTGCGGAGACATCCCAGCTGCCGTCGGCCTGCACGTCCACGGTGAACTCGAGGCGCTTGAGGATGTCGATCATGGTCTGGTCCGGCACGGTGATGCCCAGCACGCCGCAGATCTTGGCCGGGGTGGTGACGATGTGCTTGCGCTCGAGAGGACGGCCATCGGTCAGATCGTATTCCAGCGTGGTGATGTCGCCGCAGTCCAGCTCCTGGATGAGGTGCAGGGCGCGGGCAAGGCCCAGCTCGGGAGAGTGGCGGTCAACGCCCTTCTCGTAGCGGGCGGAAGAGTCGCTGTTCTGGCCCAGAGCGCGGCTGGTCTTACGGACGGAGTCGCGGGCGAAGGTAGCGCACTCGAAGAGCAGGCTGGTGGTGTTGTCGTCCATGCCGGAGTTTGCACCGCCCATGATGCCGGCCAGAGCGACCGGCTTCTCTGCGTCGCAGATGACCAGATTGTTGGGGTTCAGGGTGAACTCCTTCTCATCGAGGGTGGTGATCTTCTCGCCTTCCACGGCGCGGCGGACGGTGATGCTGCGGCCGGCGACCTTGTTCAAGTCGAAGGCGTGCATGGGCTGGCCCATCTCCAGCAGGGTGTGGTTGGTAATATCGACCACATTGCTGATGGAGCGCAGGCCGCACAGGGCCAGATGGCGCTTCATCCAGCGGGGAGACTCGCTCATCCGGATATTGCGGACGTAGTGTGCCATGTAGCGGGGGCAGAGGTCCGGAGCCTCCACCTTCACGCTGATCGGCTCGTCGGCGTCGCAGACGGTGTTGTAGTCCATGGCGGGCATGTGCAGGGGCTTGCCGAGGATGGCGGCCACCTCGCGGGCGATGCCCAGCACGGACTGGCAGTCGGGACGGTTTGCGGTGATGGAGATGTCGAAGATGTAGTCATCCAGACCCACCACAGGGGCGATGTCGGTGCCGGGGACGGAGTCCTCGGGCAGGATGAGCAGGCCGTAGACCTCAGAACCCGGGAACAGGTCATCGTTCAGGCCCAGCTCCTCGCCGGAGCAGAGCATACCATTGGACTCGACGCCCTGCATCTTGCGGGCCTTGATCTTGATGCCGCCGGGCAGGGTGGAGCCGTCCAGAGCGGCAGGCACGCAGTCGCCCAGCTTCATGTTCGCCGCACCGGTGCTGATGCGGATGTCGTGGCCATACTCGCCGCAGTCCACGACGCACTTGGTCAGATGGGTGCCTTCCTGAGGCTCCATCTCCACGATCTTGCCCACGACGACCTTGCTGATGCCGGCGTCCAGCGGGATGAGTTCCTCGACTTCAAAGCCGCAGGAGAAAAGCTTTTCTTCAAGCTCCTGTGCGGTAACGTCAATATCGACGAGTTCTTTTAACCAACTGAAAGGTACTTTCATTGTTTGCTCTCTCCCCTCTTATTCGTGGAACTGCTTGAGGAACTGCAGGTTGTTCTCAAACATCAGGCCGATGTTGTTGATGCCGTACTTCAGCATGGCGATGCGCTCGATGCCAATGCCAAAGGCGAAACCGGAATACTCATCCGGGTCAATGTTGCAGTTCTCCAGCACCTTGCGGTTGACAACACCGCCGCCCAGAACTTCGATCCAGCCGGTGTGCTTGCACAGGGGGCAGCCCTTGCCGCCGCACTCAAAGCAGCTGACATCGACCTCCACGCTGGGCTCGGTGAAGGGGAAGTAAGAGGGACGCAGGCGGGTGCGGGTGTCCTTGCCGAACAGCTTCTGCACAAAGGTGTTCAGCGCGCCCTGCAGGTCGCCCAGGGTGATGCCCTTATCCACGACCAGGCCTTCCATCTGGTGGAACATGGGGCTGTGGGTGGCATCGGAATCGGAACGGAACACACGGCCGGGGATCAGCACCTTGATGGGCGGCTTCTGGCTGTCCATGGTGCGGATCTGGCCGCCGGAGGTCTGGGTGCGGAGCAGGAATTCGTCGGACAGGTAGAAGGTATCCTGCATATCGCGGGCGGGGTGATCCTTGGGCACGTTCAGACGGGTGAAGTTGTGGTCATCGTCCTCGATCTCAGGTGCGTCGGCCACGGCAAAGCCCATGCCGGAGAACACATCGATGATCTGGTTGGTGACCAGCGTCAGGGGGTGCAGACCACCCACCGTGCGGGTCTTGGCGGGCAGGGTGATGTCCACAGTCTCAGCGGCGTTGCGGGCGGCCAGCTCGGCCTCCTTCACCTTGGCAGCGGCGGCATCGTAGTCTGCCTGCACCTTCTGCTTGAGCTCGTTGATGATCTTGCCCATGGCGGGGCGCTCTTCGGGCGCGACAGAGCGCAGATTCTTCATCAGCGCGGGGATCTTGCCGTTTTTGCTCAGATATTCCTGCCAGAACGAGGCCAGCGTCTCCTTGGAAGAGACCTGACCGAGGCTCTCTGCGGCCTGTTTGGCCAGCTCGTCGATCATTGCTTGCATGGAAATTCTCTCCTTCTCAGTTCGTGTTTTCAAAGCGGGGCAGCAAAAAAGGCCCCGTCCCCTGTCGGGCCATTTCTGGCCGGACAAAAGGGACGAAGCCTTTGCAAATCCAATGCTCCGCGGTACCACCCGGTTTCCGCCCTGCACAAAGAAGGGCGGCTCTCAAACGCCGTAACGGGGCGCGCCGTCCTGCCCTAATAGAAGCCGTTCGGGCAGGCCGCTCAGGAGCGAACTTCGGCACACACCCACGCGGAAGCCCTTTCAGCCGGTGAAGCTTCTCTCTTTGCTGTGGAACTGCATGCGTACTCTCTCCGTCGCTGCGTTTTCAAGATATTCAGGTTTCATAACCGGATATCATCTTACCACACTTTGGTTCTGTTTGCAAGCCAGGGCGGCACTTTTTCCCTGAATTTTACGGTTTTGCTTGTATTTTGGCCGAAAGTATGGTATTGTAAGCGTAACGTTTTACTGAAAGGAGGGTACACCCAGATGGGTTGGAATGGCTGCATCTTTTTCAAAAAAGGTCAGATTTAATACTTTCCGGCTCGAAGTGTACCCTTTTGTCTCTTTCAGCAAAGCGTGGAGCATGATTTTCAGCGCCGCGCAGCTTTGCTGTGGGGCGCTTTTGTTTTGCCTGAACCCCTCAGACTCGCTTCGCTCGTCAGCTCCCCTAGTAGGGGAGCCTCTGGCGAAACCGGAAATTCTGCACGGATTGCCAAGGCCTCCACTATTAGGGGAGGTGGCAATGCGTCAGCATTGACGGAGGGGTTTCGTCACAGCAAACTTTCGTTTGCAAAGGTACACTTTCCATTTTGAATGATTCACTATAAATAGAAAGGGTGTTCCCAATGGATCATAGACTCAATTTAAAAAAGCAGCTCGCCTGCATTTATACTTCTGATCTCTTCTCCGGCCTGCGCATCACGGATGCGGTATGGGTGGCCCTGCTGGCGGCCCGGGGCTTCTCCCTGTGGGAGATTGGCCTGGCCGAAAGCGTGTATCACATCGTCAGCCTCTTCTGCGAAGTGCCCAGCGGCATGGCGGCAGACCTGCTGGGCCGCCGGAAGACCCTCCTGTCCGGCGGAGTCTTGACCGTGACCTGCAATCTGCTGATGGCCTTTGCGTCAGACCTGTTCACCATCTGCTTTGCCATGGGGCTGAACGCGCTGGCTATGACCATGTTTTCCGGCACCTTCACAGCCCTTGTCTACGACAGCCTGAAGACCGAGGGCCGCGAGGACGAGTACATCCAAGTCTCCGCCAACAGTTCCCAGATTTCCATGCTGGCCAACGCCATAGGTTCGCTGGCCAGCCTTTTGAAGCGCTTCCTCGGCTTTGCGGGCTTTTACCTGCTGAGCGCTGCGTTCGAGGGCGTTTCCACCGCCGCCCTTGCGCTGATGGAGGAGCCCATCGTCACCAAGGCACAGGCCAGCCGGGGAAAGCAGACCCTCCGCGCGCTGCCCGGCCAGTTCACCAAACTGGCGCGCAACAGCCTGAGCATCCTGCGCACCACGCCGCTGGCGGCCAAGCTCATCGCATCCAGCGCCGTCGTCTCGGTGCCCAGCTACCTGACCAAAATGTTCTTGCAGCAGCGGCTCATTGAGCTGGGCTGGCCCACAGAGCTGCTCTTCCTTCCCCTGCTGCTGGGTGGTCTGGCCTGCGTTGCCGGCACTGAGGTCGGCCGCAGGATGAGATGCCGCTCCATGCGGCGGCTCTACTCGGCCTGTGCCCTGCTCTGCGGTGTGGGCACTCTGCTGGTGGGTGCCGCGCCTGCCTGGGGCGGCATCCTGGGCATGATGCTGGTGCAGGGTGTGCTGGAGGTCTATCTGCTCCACGAGAGCCAGAAGCTGAACGATGCCATCCCCAGTGACCAGCGGGCTACCCTCATCAGCGTGGACAGCATGGCCTACAGTCTGCTGATGATCCCCGCAAGTCCTCTGGTGGGTGCTGTCGGCGATGCCTTCGGGCAGGCCGGTGCAGGCCTTGCCCTGCTGGGCGGGGTCATCGTGCTGAGCGGTGTGGCGCTCTTGGGGAAAAAGCCGCAGGAATCCTGATACAGCAAAAAGCGGATGCGTTCCGGTGGGAGCGCATCCGCTTTGTTATTTTGCTCAGAACCGCCGCCAGGTGTCCGGCATAAAGAACACCAGCATGGGGAAGATCTCCAGACGGCCCGCCAGCATGTCAAAGATCATAACCAGCTTGGCGGGATTGGAGTAGCTGCCAAAGTTCATCATGGGGCCCACCTGGGCAAGGCCGGGGCCGATGTTGTTCAACGTGGCGGCAATGGCGGTGAAGTTGGTCACCATGTCAAAGCCATCCAGACTGATGAGGAAGAAGGATGCCGCAAAGATGAAGATGTAGGCCGCCAGAAAGACGTTGGTGGTGCGGATGGTCTCATGATTGACCAGCTTGCCGTCCATCCGGACGGGGGCCACCACCTGCGGGTGAAGGGCCTGCTTGAGCTCCTTGCCCACAGTCTTGCCCATCAGCAGGAGGCGGCTGACCTTTATGCCGCCGCCGGTGCTGCCTGCGCAGGCACCCACAAACATCAGCATGACAAGGATCTCCTTGGAGAGGGTGGGCCACAGGTCAAAATCACAGCTGGAAAATCCTGTGGTGGTAATGATGGAGCCCACCTGGAAGGCGGCGTGGCGCAGGGCCTCGCCCAAGCCGTTGTACATGCTGTAAATGTTGGCCGTGATGATGACCACAGCCACACCGATGATCACAAAGTAGGCGCGCACCTCCTCGCTGGCGGCAGCGCGGCGGAAGCGGCGCATCAGCAGCAGGAAATAGGCATTGAAGTTCACGCCAAACAGGATCATAAAGATGGTCACGACCCACTGGACATAGGGCGACATGCTGGCAAAGCTGTCATTGCGGAAGCCGAAGCCGCCGGTGCCCGCTGTGCCAAAGGAGGTCAGCAGAGCTTCAAATACCGGCATCCGCCCGGCGATCAGGAACATGAATTCCAGCACCGTCAGGAGGAAGTAGATTCCGTACAGAATTTTTGCCGTGGACTGCACCTTCGGCACCAGCTTATCCACCTGCGGGCCGGGGCTTTCGGCTTTCATCAGGTTGACATGGGAGCCGCCGGTCAGGGGCAGCAGGGAGAGCAGGAACACCAGAACGCCCATGC
>ERZ772855.3426-NODE-3426-length-11992-cov-6.841836_pt1 | contig 11992 bp, 12 predicted proteins | sample MGYA00511900_ERZ772855 | MGnify/ENA primary metagenome ERZ772855 (study PRJEB29015, sample SAMEA2737701) | human gut metagenome | biome: human gut; feature: human-associated habitat; material: faeces | place: China | collected 2012 ...
TTTCTGGCGAAGACTCAGTTGTACCTGATATCGCTGCCGCTGCTGATCACCCATACCCACCGTGGCGATATCCAGGTCATGTTGCTGACGCTGAGCGCGCTCTTCTTCAGCCAGTTGACTGGTCAGCTGAATTGTTTTTTTCTTCAGCTCGTTGAGTGCCGTCTGTTTCTGAAGCTCCTGCTGTTTTACATCCAGCAGCGTCAGTGCCTGAATCAGTTCATCTTTACGGGCCAGCACACTCTTTTCATCTGCCGTCAGTTTTTTCCCGTCCAGGTCGCTGATGCGCTGCTGCAGAGCCAGAAGCTGTTTATGCGCTTCTGTCATCCTTTCCGTGGCAATGCCTGCTGACTGTCTGGCAGCAGCAATCTGTCCTTCCACCTGTGCCTGTTGCTGACTGTACTGCAGCAATAACCGGGTGGCCTCATCATTACGGGTTTCACGTGTTTTTTTCTTACCGGATGCCAGGGCTTTCTCGTAACGTTCATTTTCACGTTGTATCGCCGCATCCCTGACAGCCTGATCGGCGTACTGCATGGCATTAATACGCGCAATTTCACGCTGATGTCGTGCTGCTTCCGTTTCATTCATCCGGTTCAGTGCAGCATTTTCAGCATTACGGCGTTTCTGTTGCTCCTGATAATTCCGCTCTGCCTGCTCTTTTGCATCCTGCAAATCCTTCTGGCGTTTTTTCTCCTGAAGATCGTTAAGACGCTGCTGATCGTATTCAACCTGAGAAGATGATGCCGTCCAGGGGAGTCTTTTCGCCCGCGACACTTTCTCCTGTAAAGCGGCAATCTGTTCATCCAGCGAGTCTTCACGACCAATATTCATGGCCGCATCCCAGAAACGACTCCACAAATCAGACAGATACTTCAGCGTACTGCCAAGCGCATTGAGGTTATTATCAATATCCGCAGTACGCCGACCGGTTTCCTCTGCCAGTGCAGACATGGCTATCCGTGCAGCATCACTGGACCGCCCCTGCTCCCCAAGGACGCGTATCTGCTCAAGCTGAGTGGCAGTAAGAAAATGCAGCTCATTGTCCAGAGCCTTCGCGGCATTTACAGGATCATCCTTCAGCCGCTTAAACTGATTTATGGTATCGCTGACCGACTGGCCAACCGATCGCTCCATCTGTGCGGCAGCTCTCGCCACCATACCGATATCGTTTCCACGAAATGCACCACTCCCCACCACCTGAGCCAGCGCACCGGCTGCAGCATGTTGCGTGATACCATTCCCGGAAATAGCACGACTGAGCGTCCACAGCTGCCCGGCAGTGACTCCGGCATAATGCCCCGTCAGCGACAACTGGCGGTTAAATTCTTCCCCCTCCTTCTGACCGTCATACCAGGCTTTACCCAGACCATAGACGGCCGCGGCAATACCGCCAATAACCCCGCCAAGCATCATGCCTTTCTGTGACATTAGTGTGTCTATCCATCCGGCACGGTTAGCCAGCGTTATCCCGGATCCCCTCAGCGCCCCTAAATTGCCGCGGGCCAGTTCACCTATCAGAACGCCTATCTCCTGGCGGGCTGCTGCACTTTTCAGACCCAGCGAATGCGTGGCTTTTCCTGCCTGCTCCATTTTGCGGATATACACTTCTGCAGCACTGCTTACCCCCAGCTGGGCTGCCTTAGCACGAAGCAACTCAGAAGATGAAACATTCAGGCGGGTTGCCTGCTCTTTAAGCTGACGGATAAACGCCACTTTCTGTCGGGTAGCCTCTTCCTCAGCCTGTGTAAGAACACGGGTTTTCGCAGTAACCTCAGAAATCAGCGCCAGATAATCCTGCTGACCAATCCCGCCACTGTTTCTGGCCTGTCGGATCTGCTGCTGAATACGCTGTAATTCCTGCAGCCCCGCACTGGCCTGTTTCACACTGTCAATCTGACGATAAAACGCAGCAGCCGCTTTATCCTGAGCCTCCGCCAGAGCCATGGCCTGCGCCTGTTCCTCGCGCATTTTCTGGCTCAGTGCCTCCATGCGCTGGCGGGTTTTCTCCACCTCGCGGGCCATGCGTTCATGAGCCTGTGCGTTCTTCTCCACCGTCTGCGCATGGACGGATGCGGCTGTTGCAGCCGAAGAAGCTGCCTGCGTTGTCTGCCGGGCGGCCTGAGTCTGACGCTCCATAAAACGCTGCATACGGGCAGAAGACCGTTCTGCATCGCTGGCTGCACCATTCAGAAGGTTTTTGATACGGGGAATTTCATTTTTAAACTCTGCCGCATCAATCCCCAAATCAATGACCAGGTTGGCTATCTGGTCCATAACGCACACCTCCGGAAATACCTTCCCCAAGATGCATCAGTTCTTCGTCCGTTCGCTCCGGTATCCCGTTCTCTTCCGGTAAAAGGCTGAAATCAGCCACCGCAGCATCACTGCTGCCGGACACCATTCTCACGATCAATGCCTTCAGCGAGGCAAACTGCGCATCCATCCACACATCACTGAAGCTCTGCATCCGGAAATAATCGCCCCACTCACCAAGCTCAGTGGCCGACATTTCCGACAGCATCCGCCGCCAGTCTGCCCGCCGGAACTCCCGGGCAAGCCGCATGACAAACTGCATTTCCCGCGTCAGGACTTTTCCGGCGTCAGCGCCTCATGCTCATCATCCACAGCATTATCAATGGCCCCCATACCGCTCAGCGACAGAACCATCTCCGCCCCCGCACCCAGGGCATCATACGACCATGTTGTAATAACGGATGCGCAAAGCGTCTCTACATCCTTAGACTGATCCGCATTCCACAGTGAGCGGGAAACCAGCCAGGCATTGATATCCATCCCCATCCGCAGAAAAGCAATCTGTCGTTCAGCCTCCGGCAGTTCTCCCTCCCCGGCATCAAACTTTGCCGTTCGCTGCTGAACAAACGTCAGATATTCAATTCTCTGCAGCCCGGACAGCTCACTGAGCACCACGGACTGTTTTTCATAATTAAACGTGTCCTGTTTCAGAAACATCATGTTCTCCACCTGCAAAAAAGCCCCGCATAACCGGGGCAAATGATGAGTATCGTCCTGTTAACCTGCTGCGCTGACAGTCACCGCAGTCACAGCCACAAAATTCCCGTCAGCGGTCATGCCCACAATGCTGACACTGCCCTGCTTCACGCCTTTTACCGTGGCCACAAGTCCGTTCAGGGTAACCGTGGCAGTCTGTGGATCTGACGAATGCACACTGATCGCTTTGTCACTGGCTCCGTCAGGTTTTACTGTAAAGGTCAGCGTGGTGGTTGCTCCCACTTTTACACTGGCAGACGCCGGTGATACTGTCAGCCCGGTAACGCTCACGGTTTCAGTGCCTTCCTCTGCCAGATACGGACGCCCCACACCGCTGATTTTCACAGTGCGGGTCATCACGTCTTTTGAGGCAATGGTTTTACCCAGTGAGCTCAGCCAGCCACGGAAAACATCAACAGTGCCGTTGGGATATTTGATACGAAACGCGCAGACTTCACCGGAGTCGAACAACTGAACCAGTTTTTTCTGCCCGCTGTCACCCGGACGCCAGGCCAGCGTCGCCGAAGTATCACCAACGGATTTCTGCCCCTGGGTTGTCGTTTTCCAGTCTGCATCTTCATCATCGAGATAAGTGTCATCTTCTGCATCAGCGGTCATTTCGCCAGGTTGCAGATCCTTCACCATCGCAAGACGCAGCCAGTCAGTGTCCGACAAAGGGTTCGCAAACGCATCGCCGTTGCCGGTATACATCCAGAACGTCGTCCCCGCACCTTTCGTCTTTGCCAGTGGATTTGGTGTGGTCATTACCACCTCCTTAATTCGTGTACGTGATCTGGTACGTGATTTCCGCCATCGCCCAGGTGGCCATCTCATTATCACGTTGATAGTTAAAACCGAGTGGGATCAGGGTGTCGATGAGTCCGGAAAGTGCCGGTATATCATTCAGGGCAGGGAAAATGGTGCTCTCCATCCACATATCCAGCTCTGAATCCAGTGCCTGTGCCCGGATGAAGACGGCAATATGCAGAACAGCCTGCCAGTCATCTTCATCCGTCATTTTTCCGGTGTACTGAGCATCACTCAGCCACACCGCCACGGCAGGCAGTTCCTGCGCATCAATAAATGCCGGAAGCCCGTCAAAAAACGTGGCGCTGTCTCCACACTGTTCCCGAAGGCGTGCCAGTACGGCCTGGCGGATTTGTGTATGTCGGTTCATCGGGTCAGCCATAACCTCAGTTGTTGTTTCAGTGCATACCCCAGCTGTTTCGGCATTTCCGCAGCAATGATGTGGTCGCGGGCATCTTCAAATGCCTGTGTCAGCGGTCCGGACAGCGGGATTTTCACCACATCAATGGGGTAACGATTTTTGCCATCAATACGTCGCATCACATGCCAGCGACCATTCGCCAGTTGCTGAATAAACGCATCCCGGAAAAGATATTTACCCACCTTCAGCACACTGCCACGGTACTGCAGTTTTCCACCACGCCGGGCCAGTCTGACCCGGGCTGTCCCTAGCTTAATGGCGGGCAGATTGCCCCGGTTAACGCGGATCCTGGCCGTCATTTTTCCTGACGGACTGGCTTTAAACACCCGGACACGCTGACGTACCAGTTTCAGGGGGATCCCTTTCACCTGGTTATCTCCCGCAACGGTATTCCCGGCAACCTGCCGGGTGGCAACCGAGACCGCTTTCTGTGCCACACGGTTTATCGCCCATGCGCTGGCCTGTGGCACCATACGGGTATCAAGGCTGTTCAGATTGCGGATGGCATTCTCAAGCCCCTTCATCCCACACCTCTTTACTCAATAAAGATCATTGGCTTACCGTTAAAACGTTCATGCCGTGTGACCGTCCATTGTTGTCCGTCATAAACAACGCGATCCCCGCGCCGTGGGCGGTATCCCGAAGAAAACACCACCAGAGAGACCGCAGGTCCGGACAGAGCATTCAGCTCTGCCAGTGTTTCTCCCGGGATCACAGTCATATCGACATCATTAATCGAGGCTGTCTTTCCCATCTTTCTGACCGTGATCGCATCCATACGCGCTGCCAGCCGGGAAAAGGGATCAGACATTGAGTTTTACCGGCACTTCTTCTGCACTGGTTCCGGCATCTGCCCAGACAACCCCGACCAGCGGATCAGAGCCGCTGTTAGTCAGCTGAACTTTTCCGGACTTCAGATAAACCTTCTTACCCGTTTTCATGTCATCCGTTTTCAGCTTAGGCAGCATAAACACACCTTCGGTTATGCCGTCGCCTGTTTCTCCCTGTGGAATATCGGTCAGCGCCACCGCAAAAACATCACCCACCCGCACCAGATCTCCGCTGCTGATGGCTGCACTGGCAACAATCGCCACCGTTTTTCCTTCTTCTACAAAATTCTTTGCCATAACTGTCTCCGCACAGCCCCGTTCAGGGGCTGATTTCAGGTACAAAAAAAGCCCTTACGGGCCATCAGAGTTGTTGTCTGCGACGTTTACGCCGTACATTTCACCAGGCCGCGGTGATCAACTGGCGCAACACCAGCGTCAATACGCACTTTCGTTGTCACGCCATCCACACTGAAGCCCTCCATCTGATCAATATATGGCGTATCCACACCGTTGAGATAAGCCACTTCAATCGTATCGGAGCCTTTGGACGCAGCCAGGTAGAAGGTGGTCTGGCTGTTATCATCAAGACGAGGCTCTGCAATAACGGTCGCAAAATCTTTCACCGGGTTAATAATACCGGCGTTAATGTCAGCCCCCTTGACACTTGAGGAGCGAATGACCTGGTTAGCAACAGACTCCATCGCCGTCGGTACCAGTACGAACGCAGGACGAATATTCAGATGACGCTCCCCCTCTTTCTGAACGCGCATCAACTGGCGGGCTTTATCCAGCGATGCCACGTCCATTGCCGCGCTCTCCAGTACGTTTGCATGTTTCGCTTTATCGAACAGACTTACATTATCTGTGGAGATTTTCGGGTTAGACGTCAGAATGGCATAAACCAGATCGGCAATAGTGGATTTCGCCGCACGGCCCAGCTTCATCGGGACATCGGTCAGCATATTCAGATCATCATTGATAATGGCCTGACGGGTGATACTGAACAGCTCGCCATAGGTCGCCAGTGCAATAGTGGCCTGTTTATCTCCGGTGGTGACGTATTTATATTCTGCCCCTTCACGCACCTGACGCAGAGCACTGAAGCCCCCCATACCCACACGATGGGCAATTTTAAAATCAGACAACTGACCTTTCCGCGTCCACTGTTCATAGGTTTCAGGGGCATCTTCCCAGCCCTGCAGAATGGCTTTGTTCGCAACATCCAGCAGAATATTACCGAAGTCAGACGTACTGTGTGTGAACGCCGCACCGACCATCTGCATCGGGTTATAACTGGAAACACCAATACCACGTTCAGTCAGTGACATACGGGCATATTCACGCAGGGTCATCCCGTTGTAGACATTATCACGTTCAGTTTTTTCAAACCCGGCGCGCGCCATCAGCGCCTGGCGGATCCCGTCCCCCACAAAATTACCGTTACCGGCATAAATATGAGCCGGGGTATTTTTATTGGATGGCGTGGACTCGCGCCCCATCTCGTTCAACAGCTTTTCGCGGGCCTGCTCCAGCGAACATTCAGGATCGGCAAGACACTGAGCCTGCAACGACTGATAACGCCCGCCAAACATGGCAAACAGATCATTAATACCGTTTACACGCGCTTTTTGCTCTGCCAGGACCTGCGCACGGATGCTGTTTTCATCCACCACGGGTGCTGCTGCCTGCACTGGCGTCCGGGAGGCTGCAGGTCCATCATCCTGTACGCGTGGAGCACTGTTGCGTGGCGGAGTAATCATATTTCGAATGGATTCCGGCATCTTTTTAAATTCCTCTGTACGTTTTGACTGAATACATGCCATTGCCTTAACGGCTGGTGTCACCTGATCAGCAAATCCCTGTGCCAGACATTCGGCACCGGACATCCAGGTCTCATCCGCCAGCATGGCAGCAATTTCATCGGTGGTTTTCCCGGTTTTCTGTGCATAAGCGGGTAACAGAACCGCCTCAACTTTATCGAGCAGGTCGGCATAGGTGCGCATGTCCTCCGCATCACCGCCCGTAAAGCCAAATGGTTTATGAATCATCATGAAGGAGTTTTCCGGCATAATGACCGGGTTTCCCACCATCGCAATGACCGACGCTATTGACGCCGCCACACCGTCGACATAAACGGTAATGGACGCACCATGTGTTTTCAGTGCATTAAAAATGGCGATGCCTTCAAAGACATCGCCACCCGGTGAATTAATATGGAGATTAATGTGGGTGATATCGCCCAGTGCATTCAGATCACTGATAAACTGCTTCGCCGTAACACCCCAGAAACCAATCTCGTCATAAATATAAATATCCGCGTCACTCTGGTGACCTGCCTGCATCCTGAACCAGGAATTATTCTTCGGACTGGTCGTCGGTGTGCTGCGGCTCCTGTCGTTTCGTTGCGGCACTGCTGCCTCCTTTATCACTGGCCGGATCGGTATCAAATACCAGATCCAGCTTGCGGTTTTCATCAATTTCGGCCTTGCGCCGACGTTTGACATCATCCGGATTACGACCACCTGCACGTACCCAGTCTGATTCTGTCGCCGCTCCACCACGAATCTGAATTTTCCAGGCCTCAGCCTCCTTAACAGGGTCAATCCACGGCATCACCGGTCCGGAATACACCGCGGTATACAGTGAATATCGGTCCAGATCGCGGGGTAGCCTGATAACACCGGATACCACAGCCTGTTTCAGCCAGGCACGGTACATCGGGCGGGTGACGGCACCAATAAACCAGTCCTGCAGGATCAGGTAGCCATCAGTAGATTCAACCAGCTCCTGACGCTGGGCGCTGTAAGTGCCGTTATAGTTGCGCGCTGTACTGGAAAAACTCAGACGACTGCCCGCAGCCACGGCACGCAACTGACCATTACGAAAAGTTTCAAGGTTAGGATTGGGGCGATCCGACTTCACCATTCCGATTTCTTCGCCGGGTTTCAGATCGTCGTAAATAATGCCTGGCTGAATGGTAAGCTCGCGTTCATTCTCCTTGCTGTCATTACCATCCGTTTCATAGCTCTGTCCGTCGCCTTTCCGGATGTACATCCCCAGAGCAGCGGCGATCCTTGCTGCAGTCAGCTCAGAATCTTCATACTCTTTCAGAGCACTGAGGCGGATCAGCACACCGGACAACAAAGACGTCCCGCGCATCTGGTGCAGACGGCGAACAAATTTAAGATGCAGCATTCGCTCTGCATCCACTTCTTTGGTTTCCATCTGCCGCCCGGATACGGGACGGCTTTTATACACCAGATATTTTTCGGGACGCCCCCAGTCATCAACAAACACGCCCTGATTCAGCCTGTTGCTCTCATCACTGGTCATGGGAATAAAGTCCGGCTCGAGCGCCTCCAGCCAGAAATGAACACCGGCAGAAGGCGTCAGGCTGTTTATGCGCCCGGAAACCATCTGGGCAAACACCTCACCATCGCGCAGCCAGGTACGCAGCATCAGACGTTCCAGCATCGGACGGGTAAACTGCCCGGTGACTTCCGGACTGACAGACCATTCACTCCATCGGGTACGTATCTCCGCTGCCAGATCACGGGCAATGGCCCCATTGCGTAATACCGGATGTGGCTCGACAATAATCCCGTTTTTCCCCACCACCCGTTCTTCCAGCTTGTCAAATACACCAATGACCAGATCGTGGTTGTTATCAAGGTAACGGGCCTGCTCACGTAACGACACGGCCCCGTACTGGCTTAACTGGTCGGCAGTTCGGTTCTCCCGTCGGGCTTTGTGTGTCCGCGTCGTTTTTACGGCCTCATAAGCCTGGATCACCGCACGGGAACGCAGCCTTGCCGCTTTCCATCCTGGTGAAAAAACGCCAATCACATCATCAAGAATTGCCATCAGAACCTCGCCAGCCGGTACCCGGGATGCCCCCGTCGTCGTGTAATCAGAGCCGCAAGGCGGCGCTCCCACTCCTGCCGCCCCTGCCGGATCTCAGATAAGTTTTCCATGGTCATCTGCTGACCATTAAAAGTGACGGATTTTCCGTCCAGCACCGCCATTTCAGCTTCCGTATAACGCTGAATCATGGCTTCAATATCATTCTGATTCATAACCATCCTCCGGAAGTCAGCCAGGGGTTAACATCGTCAGTTACTGTTTTCTTCCGTTTTTGTTTTTTAACAGGCGTGGATACCGGTTCCGGTGAGGATGACGGTTCGGTACTGTCCGGGACACACTCCAGCCAGGTTTCCCGGCTCGCCCACTCCGGTGCATCCGGCCAGCGGATCTTTTCGTATCCATGCAGAATGACCAGAGCCTCGGCATACACCATCAGGTCAAAAGCTTCGTTGGCACCGCGACCCGGCTTACTCCATTTCCCGTCACTGCTCCGCTCTTCATACGTCAGTTCGTCGTAAAACCAGCTCCCCAGCCAGTCAGGGAAATGCACATAGCCGGGACCTAGCGAGTCACGCCATAACGCGTTATTCACCCGGTCTTTCAGGGCATCCGTCTGAAGAAGCCAGAGCGGCACATCACCTGCGGCCTGCGCCCGTCGGCCCGTTCGTCCGGTGTTATCAGGGAATGTACGGGTGATCAGTTTTGCTCGCCGGATGCTGTCGCCCTTAAACAGGTAAATACGTTTACCAAGGCCATCACGACGGCAACGACGCCAGAATTTATAGGCATTATCAGTGACCCCGTCTTCACCGCCGGAGTCCACCGCCATTGCCATCAGTCGCATTTGTTGAGAAGGATCGGAGGCCAGCGGCCAGCTTTTATGAAAAACATCCGTCAGCAGGACATCCCAGTCTTCCGGATAGCTGGCCGGATCAATTCGCTGGCTCTCCCCGTCGCAGTCACTGCGCAATGACTGCGTGATGTTGTAACGATCAATAATCCAGCGTTCGCCACGACTGCCATAGCCCGTTACCTGAACCACAAAACGGCGATGACGTCCCGCCTGCACATCCACTGTCGCCACAAGGAAATTAACGCCATCCGGCACACTGCGGGAAGGAACTAGCTCTGCCCGCTGCTCAAGCAGTTCACTTTTTCGTTGCTCCATGCTGGCACGAGGAAGATAAGGCAATCCCCAGTCGGTGTTGATAACCGCCCTGAGTGTTTCTTCGCTTCCTGTCGCTTCATACTCCTGTTCTGCAGTCAGTAATTTGTAAACCAGTTGCGCCCAGGTCTGATACGCAGCAGCTGGCCCTTCCATCCAGAAACTGGCGATACGGGAGCGGCGCGGTTCACCGGAAACGTTGCCGTTACGATCAATGACCTGACCTTCACGCAACCAGACTCCTGCACTATTGAGCTCACGCTTTTTCTCCGCAGTGATAATGCCGCTGCAGTGCGGGCAAAGTAGATGCGCCGCCTCACTGGCTTTAAAGGGATCCGGTTCATTACGGTAGCCGGTCATGGCATCCATGGCTGGCTGAAAATATTCACCGCAGTGCGGACATGACCAGTACCAGCGGCGGCGGTCACCACGATTGTAAAGGGAAAGAATACCAGTCGTCGGTGGCGCTTCATGAGGCGACTTACGTCGCCATTTGCTGTCGCAGATGTCACGTCCCGGCGAGCTCTCCACCAGAGTCATCCCGGCGGACATAAATGTGGTGGTACGTTTTGAGGCCAGGGAGAAACCATCACCCTCGCTGTCGATATTCTCCGGAAAACGGTCGTAATCGGTTAAGGCGACAAACCGGTAATCCGACGACGACATAATGTTTACCGAGGGCCAACCAATTTTAAGGAACGAGCCATCCCTGAACGTCTTATCATGGACATTATTGTCGTTACGACGTGGACTCATTCTTTTCTTTACCGCCGCACTGCTTCTGAACGTTCTGTCGAGGCGCTTTTTAGAATGCTCGCGGGCCTTATCTTCGGTCATCTGCACAACGAGCATGTCCGAAGGATCGCAAACGATGGTATAGACAATCCATCCATCGATCAGACCAATGGTCTTCCCTGTTCGCGCAGGACCAACAAAAATCACCGCATCGTATTCACGCGATGCCAGGCAGTTCATGGGCTCAATGATGTAGGGTGTCAGTTCAGGATCCCATGGCACCGAGTTACCAGCCCCCTTGGGAACACGCATGAATTTTTTAACAGCCTCCGAAATCGGCATGCGACGTGGTGGGGAAAATCCTGCCGATATGTCCCTTCCCAAATTTCGGGCTGATGAAAAACCCATTATTCCTCCTAGAGACTCTCTCCTTCCTCATCAGGAATTAATTCAGCAGCACAAGCCTCGTAGGATTTTTCCTGAAGAGTGTATCGCAGGTCATCAATGGCCTGCTGTACAACGCCGACGGCCTGAGGAGTCAGGGCGCAATCGCGTTCAAGAACATCCGGAATTGTCTCCAGAACCTGGACGACAGCCTTTCTCATGGACGAATAGACGATGACTACTTCATCAACGGGGATGAGTTTTCGCTGCTCCTTTTCCAGCTTGATCCTTTCATTTTCAGATTGGTACCAGTCCTTTCTCTCTTTCGGCTCCATACGGGATGGATCATGAACAGAGTCTGCTGCCTCATGCTTCACACTAAACAGGGCTGGCCCGACATGCTGCAGGGCGTAAACGGGGTTCCCCCTGATAGTCGCAGCCACAGGAGTGTTGGCCGCGAGGAGCCGTTTTTTTACTGTGTCCCGGTGAAGCCCAAAGGCCTCAGCGATTTTAAAAACACTCCAGTAATAAGCATCACCGATCCCGCTCACATTTGACATAAGCAACTCCATCTGGCAGGTGAAAATCATGTTTATTTATATATTTCAATTAATTGCAAACTGGTCTAATGACAGGGAGAAAAAAATATTGTACAGGTGAAAAGAGAAATAACTTTTAATTATCAATAAATTACCAAACATGCTGCCGCCGCCATGGAAATGCAAAAACTAGCCTTTTTCCGCGACGCTCCCGCCCCGTGGCAGGGACCCCCACTGG
>ERZ772855.3428-NODE-3428-length-11982-cov-2.958414_pt1 | contig 11982 bp, 9 predicted proteins | sample MGYA00511900_ERZ772855 | MGnify/ENA primary metagenome ERZ772855 (study PRJEB29015, sample SAMEA2737701) | human gut metagenome | biome: human gut; feature: human-associated habitat; material: faeces | place: China | collected 2012 ...
GATACGAAAACGCCCGCGAAAATTCTGAGATTTTCGCGGGCGTTTTATTTCAGGGAGTTGCGCGTATACTAATATTCGGTCGTGTATCCGCCGTACGAGATCTTGATTTTCGGGAAGCAGGTGTTCAACTGGTCTCCTCCCATCACTTCGGCGGTCGTGTAGTTGCTCATCATTTCGTCGTCGTTGGCGAGGCTGATCGTCATCAGTCCGTTGCCTACCGGGGCCGAAGCCGAGCAAGCCGGATTGAATTGGAACGGCTTCGGCGTCGAAACGTTCAACTGATCGGCCGGCAGGTACATCGTTTTACCGTTCAATACGCTGGTCGATACGGTGAAAATCGAGTTCCGGACGTCCGTTAACTTCTGGGTTCCTGTCTCTTGTTTGATCGTGTAAGAAGCGGTCCAGTCGGATTCGAATTCGATTTCGGAACCGTCCGAACCCTCTACGATACCCGCGTCGGGCAGTACCGAGACGAGTTGCTGGATGCTTACCTGCCATGTATTATCGCCCGAGTTCGTGACCGAATAGGTGCCCGAAGAGGTGTAGATCGCTTTGCTGTCGCTGAACATGGCGTAAGAGTCCGAAAGGTAGATGTCCCAGCGCGCACCCGCTTCTGCCAGCGAGCCGTAACCGTTTGTCGAGATGGTGATCGTTCCTTTTCGGGGATAGTCGCCGGAGATCGAACCGCTGTTGAAAACCAGCTTGTAGTTGGCGCGGGTTTCGTCGTAAGAGATGACGGTTCCCGTGCTGAACATTTTTTGCCGGATCTCGCCCGGCGCGGCGTTGAAGTCCCCGTCTCCTTCGGCGATCAGGATGTTCAGCCTGAAAGCGACGTTGAACGGGTCGAGCGCTACGAGGGTTTGTTTGGCCGCCGACGAGTAGATGATGTAACCGGTGCTGGTCATGTCGCGTTCGAATTTATCGTTTTTCAGGCAGGAAGAGAATGCCGCGACGCATCCCAGGAGTAAAAGAAGTCTTTTCATGTGCTTTTAACGTAGTTTTATGTTCATTTTCAAAATTACATAACGTATTCTAACAAGATGTTATTGTTTCTCTAAAAGTTGCACGACGCGTTTGCGAATTTTATCCGGGTGCTATGCTGCGGCGGGGGTTCCGCAGGCGGACGAACAGGCGGATGATCCATACCGTGCAGATCGCCAGTATGATACGGGGCACAAGCAGCCAGAAAAGCCCTACCCCGATCGAGTAGAAGATAGCGGTATCTTCCAGCAGGCTGTGCGAGATGGCGACGTGCGCGTTCAGCAGCCGCGAATCTTCCCTGCTGATCGCGCCGCGCCGGATTTCGTCGACGAGAGCCGCGCCGCCGTAGGTCAGTCCCACGACGTTGCTGATGATCCACAGGAACGAAGTCGAGCGGGGCAGTCCGAACACGGCCATCAGCGGTTGCAGCGGGACGGTCAGTAGGTCGAGCAGCCGGAACTCCTGCAGGATGCGTTGGAGGATGTTCAGCGAGACGATGATGATCCCGATTTTCAGCGACAGCGGCAGGATGGTTTTCAGCCACAACAGTCCCGCTTCTGCCCAGGTTTCGGGAGATACTCCGGCCGGGGGCAGAAACAACCTGCCCGTCATGTGTTTGGGCAGAATCAGGTTCATCAGGGCCGCGGCGATGAAAGCCATGCCGATCCGCAGCAGGGTCATCTTCAATCCGGAGGCTCCCGTTTTGTGCTGGATGGCCGATTCGATGATCAGGCAGTGGCAGACCAATGCCATGACCGCCAGGATGACTACGCTCCGGTAATCGAAGCCGAGCGTGGCGATGACGGCCACCGCGGCGTAGTTGTTCGACAGTGCGGCGGTCAGGAATACGAGTCCGCTGTCGCCGGGCAGTCCGACCAGTCCGAACAGCGGGGCGATCCATTCCGAGATCCGGCCGATTACGCCGAGGTGCTCCAGTATCGAGATGGCCAGCGTGATCGGGACGACCATTTTGATTACCCATACGGCTGTCCGCCAGGCGGGTCGCATGGCTTCGCTTACGGCGCGCAGCAGGCGGATTCGGAATGAGTTTTGTTCCATGACTTTGGGGGGCGGCCATTCGCCGGCCAGCAGACAAAGCTACGACATAATTTGTGAATAATAAAAAGGATTGCGTACTTTTGGAGCGGTTCCGTCCGTTCTGGTAAATGTCGGGCATTTGTCCGGTTCGAATGATAAAGCATACGAGATTGCATGGAAGGTAAATCCTATCGGAAATTGACGGAGGCCGAAATCTCCGTTTTGTCGGCCCAGGGGTGTACGTCGGAGAGTTGGGAGCTGGTCGAAGTGGCGGACGGGTTTCGGCCCGAATTCGTTCGTACAGTACATTTCAGCGGAAGCGTGCGGCTGGGAGGCAACGGTTCGGAGATCCCGTTGCCCGGCGGCGTGGTGCGCCGTTCCGGGGTTTACCGGGCCGCGTTGCACGACTGTACGGTCGGCGACGACGCGCTGATCTCCAATGTGGGCCGTTACGTCGCCAATTACGATATCGGCGACCGGGCGGTGATCGAGAATGTCGGCGAGATGATTTGCGACGGGGCAACGGCGTTCGGCAACGGCGTGGAAGTGGCGGCCGTCAACGAGGCGGGAGGGCGCGAAGTGCCGATATTCGACGGACTGACGGCGCAGATCGCCTATGTGATCGCGATGTACCGTCACCGTCCGCAGACGGTGCGGCGGATGAATGCGATGATCGCCGGTTATGCCGAACGGCGCGTTTCGCGGCGCGGGACGATCGGCGCGGACAGCCGGATCGTCAATACGCTGTCGCTGTTCAACGTAGCGGTCGGGGAGTCCGCCGTCGTGGACGGCGCGTCGTCCCTACGCAACGGGACGGTCAACAGTACGCCGCAGTCGCCGTCGACGGTGGGCGCTGGCGTGACGGCGTCCGATTTCATCCTGGCGTGTTCGGCGCGGGTCGATACGGGTTCGATGCTGCGTCGTTGTTTCGTCGGCGAAGGGGTTGTGATCGAGAACGGTTTTTCGGCCGAGAATTCGCTGTTTTTCGCCAACAGCCATTGCAATCACGGCGAAGCGTGCGCGGTGTTCGCCGGACCTTATACGGTGTCGCATCACCGCGCGACGCTGCTGATCGCCGGGTATTTTTCGTTTTTCAACGCCGGCAGCGGGGCCAATCAGAGCAACCACATGTATAAGTCCGGGCCGGTGCATCAGGGCGTGCATCTGCGCGGGTGTAAGTTCGGCAGCGACGCCTATGTGCTGCTGCCGGCCAGCACCGGCGTTTTTACGATTGTGACCGGACGACACTACAATCATCACGATACCGAAAAAATGCCGTTTTCGTACCTGCTCGAAGAGGCGGACGACTCGATTCTGTTGCCGGGGGTCAATCTGCGCAGCTACGGTACTGCGCGGGATATCGGGAAATGGCCGTCGCGCGACCGGCGGCGGGGCGTGGCGCACGACATCATCCGTTACGAGCTGATGAATCCCTACACTGCGGGCCGGGTGCTCGACGCGATCGGCGAGTGCCGCGCGCTGATGGAGAGGTATCCGACCGCTGAAGTGGTGACGTGGAATCGGGTGAAGATCAAGATGCATTCGCTGAAGAAGGGACTGATGCTCTATACTCAGGCGTTGCGCGGCTATCTCGGCGAACTGTTTGCCGAAGGGGGCGACGTGCCGCCCGATCCGTCGATGCGGGAATGGATTGATTTGGCGGGGATGATTGCGCCGAAAAGCCGGATCGAAGCGCTGCTCGACCGGGTTGATGCCGGAGCGGTGGCCGATACGGACGCTTTCGTCGGGGAACTGGAAAGTATCGACCGGGATTACGGATCGAACGAGCGGCGGTGGGCGTTGTATGCGCTGGCCGTTTTCCTCGATAAGTCGGAAGACCGGATCACGCCGGACGACATCGCGTCGCTGGTCGAACAGGGCGCCAGGGACCGCGCTGCGCTCGCTGCGGCCATCGCACAGGATGCGGGTCGCGATTTCGCCCCGGCCATGTCGGTCGGCTACGGGATCGACGACGGGGAGCGCCGGGCCGAAGATTTCCGGGCCGTGCGCGGCGAACCGAAAGTATAGTTCCGAAAAAATACCTATCTTTGCCGGTAACGGGCTAAATCCGGAAATTTTTAACGAAGCATATGAGTATAGTAGCGATAGTAGGTCGTCCCAACGTCGGGAAGAGCACCCTTTTCAACCGTTTGGTCGGGATGCGCAAAGCGATCGTCAACGATTCGGCGGGCACCACGCGCGACCGGCATTACGGTACGACCGACTGGTGCGGCCGCGAGTTTTCCGTAATCGACACCGGCGGGTATGCCATGGGGGGAGAGGATATTTTCGAGGCCGAGATCCGCAAGCAGGTGGTGTTGGCGATCGAGGAGGCCGACGTAATCCTGTTTCTCGTGGAGGTGTCTACCGGGATTACCGACCTGGATATGGTGATGGCCGACCTGCTTCGGCGCTCTTCGAAAAAAGTGATCCTCGTGGTCAACAAGATCGACAACAACGACCAGATATACTCCTCGCACGAGTTCTACGCGTTGGGACTCGGCGACCCGTACTGCATTTCGGCGATGAGCGGCAGCGGAACCGGCGAAGTGATGGATGCGGTGATCGCGGCGCTGCCCGAGGATGCCGGGGCGGAGCAGGCGGACGACCTGCCGAAGTTTGCCGTGATCGGGCGTCCGAACGTTGGCAAGTCGTCGCTGACGAATGCCCTGCTCGACACCGAGCGCAACATCGTGACGCCGGTCGCCGGGACGACCCGCGATTCGATCTTGTCGCGCTACAACAAGTTCGGTATGGATTTTTACCTGATCGACACGGCCGGGCTGCGCAAAAAGGCGAAGGTGACCGAAGATCTCGAATTCTACTCGGTGCTGCGTTCGATCCGTTCGATCGAATCGTCCGACGTCTGCATTTTGATGCTCGACGCGACGGCCGGTATCGAGGCGCAGGATCTGAATATTTTCAACCTGGTCGTCCGTAACAAGAAGGGGTGCGTGATCGTGGTCAACAAGTGGGACCTGATCGAGAAGGAGAGCAACACGATGAAGGAGTTCGCCGAAGCGATCCGCCGGCGGATCGCCCCGTTCAGCGACGTGCCGATCGTCTTCACGTCGGTGCCGAACAAACAGCGTATCCTCGACGTGCTGCAAACGGCCATGCGGGTTTACTATTCGCGGATACGCAAGATCCCGACCTCGGCGCTGAACGAATACCTGCTGCCGATTATCGAGGAGACACCGCCGCCGTCTACCAAAGGGAAATATATCCGGATCAAATACGTTACGCAGTTGGCGTCGCCCACGCCGTCGTTTGCGTTTTTCGTCAACCTGCCTCAGTACATTAAAGAGGGGTACCGCCGTTTTCTGGAGAATAAGATCCGCGAACGATGGGACTTCGAGGGAGTGCCGATCCAGATCTTTTTCCGCCAGAAATAAAGCGGGCATTTTCACCAATGATACCGTTCGCATTCATGAAAAAATCAGTTTGCTTATTGGCAGTTTGCTGCGCGGCCTGTTCGCTGGCCGCCCAGGTGCCTGTATGGAACAATCCGTCGGTCGGCGGCGAAGGCAAAGCCGATTCGCGCCCCGAGTTTATCAGCTATCCGACCCGTGAAGCGGGCGATACCGGCGATCCGGCCAATGCGCCGCATTACGTGTCGCTCGCCGGCAAGTGGCGGGCGATTGTTTCGACTACGCGGCAGGGCGGCGAGCCCGGTTTCTACAAACCCGCCTTTACATCGACGGCCTGGCAGGAGGTCGACGTACCCAACACGTCGGTCGTGCAGGGGCTTTCCCCGCTGGAGGCGCTGACGCCGCCGCAACTGCCGGCCGAGATTCCGCTGGTGCAGTACCGGGCGGTAATCGACGTGCCGTACCTGTGGCTCGACCGGGATATGTTCATCCATGTGGAAAGGGTCGGCGGAGCCTATACGGTGTATGTCAACGACCGGCGCATCGGATACAGCGACGACAGCCGTACGCCGACCGAATTTCCGATCTCGGAAGCCGTTACCGACGGGGTGAACACGATCGGGATCGAAGTTTACGGTTATTCGACCGGCAACTGGATGGAGACGCTGCTGCCGCAGTTGCAACCCGGGAGTCTCGGCGGGGTGTACGTCTATTCGCAGCCCAAGCTGCGGATCGAGGATTTCGTGATCCGGACGCAGAGCGATACGACGAAAGTGCACGGCTGGGTCGATTTCGCCGTCGTGATGTCGAACTCGTACCGCAGCGCCGAGAAAATCACGTTCGGCTACGATATTTATTCGCCGACCGGCAAGCTGCTTACCTACAACCTGATCGATACGGAGATTCCCGGCAACAGCACCGATACGCTGGCCTGCCGCGAAGTGCTCGAAAATATCTGGAAAAGCACGGCCTGGTCGCCCGAACGGCCGAGCCTGTACAAGCTGATGCTCTACACCCGGCGGGACGGCCGGATCACCGAATACATTCCGTTGAAATTCGGGTTCAATCACGCGGAACTGCGCGACGGCGAACTGTGGATCAACGATAAGAAGGCCGAACTGTCGGCGGTCGATTACGATGCTGCGGCCGATGCCGCCGCGACCGAACGGCAGTTGAAGATACTGAAAAACCAGCGGGTAAATACGCTTTGCGTCAGCTACCCGCAGCCGCACTGGTTTTACGAATTGTGCGACCGGATCGGATTTTACGTGATCGACCAGGCCAACATCAACGCCGGGTTCAGGAAAGACGACCGGAACGTGGGCGGTTCGGTGGCTAACGATCCCGCTTTCCTGCCGCAGTTCATCGACCGGGTGGCGGGTATGCAGGGACGCAGTAAAAACTACACGTCGGTGATCGCCCTGTCGATGGGCGGAATGTCCGGCAACGGTTATAACATGTACAAGGCTTACCAGTGGCTCAAAGGGGCCGATTCGTTGCATCATGTCACCTACCGCGACGTGCAGGGCGAGTGGAACAGCGATTTTCCGTTCCCGCAAGTGCGGGATGCAAAAACCCTGCTGGATGCCGCACCGGCGCCGGCGGCCCGTTCCAAAACGGCCGTTAAACCCAAAAGCGCCGCTCGCCGATGAACATCGATCTGCTGGTGGTCGGCAAGACGGATTCCGCCGAAATACAGAGCCTTGTCGCGACGTACCTGAAACGGCTGAATTTTTATACCCGGGTGACGCTCGTCACGCTGCCCGACCTGAAAAATACGCGCAACATCTCGGCCGAAAGCCAGAAACGGCAGGAAGGCGAGCTGCTGATGCGGCAGTTCGCCGACGGCGATTACGTGGTGTTGCTGGACGAAAAGGGAGCCGAAATGCGATCGGTCGAGTTTTCGATGTGGTTGCAAAAGCGGATGAACAGCGGCGTCCGTCGGCTTTGTTTCGTGATCGGCGGCCCTTACGGTTTTTCGAAAACGGTCTACGACCGGGCCGACGAAAGCATATCGTTGTCGCGGATGACCTTTTCGCACCAGATCATCCGCGCGATTTTCGCCGAACAGCTTTACCGCGCTTTCACGATCATCCGCAACGAGCCTTATCATCACGAGTAGACGGGGATTCCGGAAGTGTCCGGACGGCGTGCCGGTTTCGACCGGGCTTATTTCTCTGCGGCTACGTACATTTGGCTGAAATTGATCGTCACTTTGCGGAATTGCCGGATAAAATCCATGCCGAGTACGCCGTCTCCGCTTTGTTCCGTAAGGGAAGGGCCGTTTTCGGCTGTTTCCACAATCATGTTGTCGATTCCGATCTCCGAACCGCACGTCCGTAACGAAAATCCGGGCAGGCGGTAAACCGTTGCGGTGTACAGATCCATGCCGCCGACCAGCACGGTGTCCGGCGCGCCTTCTGTCTCTATCCTCTCTTTGTGTTTCCTATAATACGAAGGATACATGCCGCCCGTGGAGTTTCCCGTGTCGAAGAGCATCAGCAGCCGCTCGTCGCCCGACCAGGCTTCGAGGTAAGGGTCTCCTCCGTTCATCAATACGAGGTTCTTTTCCGGCAGAGGGGAGGGCGTGGCCGGGAAAACGGTTTTCTTCTTTTTCGGGTAGATCTGCACCTCTCCGACCGCTATCAGAAGGTCGCGTCCCAGGATCGCGTCTATGTATAGCAGCGTGTCTACTGCGGGATTCGGCGGAAGTACGGCGACCACGGGGTTTTTGTATACGATGTTCCCGACACAAAGGCTGTCGGCGATTGCGAGGCTCCCCAGGCGGGAGCCTATTCCGTCGATTCGGATCGAATCGCAGATCGTTCGCAGTCCGAGTTCGTCGGCCAGGCGTTGCGAAATTGCCGTCGTCCCGGTTCCTGTGTCGAGCGTGAACGGGTAAGTTTTGCCGTTGATTGCGACCGGAACGGACAAGTGGGCTCCTTCAGTACGGCCTTTGACGACGACGGGCCGAATCGCCAGCGGCAGCCGTACGTCGCGTTCGGGACGAACGATCTCCGGCGCCGGGGCGTCGCGCAGCCCGTTCAGGATTCTGGACATTTGCAGGTGCTCGGGGAATCGGGAGATATCCATCGTAGCCGACAGGTAGCGCAAAAAGCTGTCGAGATAGTCCGCCGCCGCGTATTTCTTATTGAGCCGCATCGCTTCGCAGCGGAAAAGCACCATGTTCGGAATATTCGAGAAACTCATGTTTACCAGCAGGGGGCCCATCAGCGTGTCGAGTGCGCCCAGCGCCTGTCGGGGGCGGTTGAAAGAGCAGTCCAGTAAGGACTGCGTCATATACCGCAGACACGGATCCCGGATGCTGTCTTTTATTTCGGGAAATATTTTTTCGAGCGTAAGCCAATCCTGACGGTTGAACAGGTCGGCGACGTTCTCGTCCGGCGGTTGCGCCGAAACGAAAACGGACGAGGAAGCGATCGTCATCGCCAGGAGAAATTTCGGAAATTTCATGGTATTCGGCAGTTATTTACGGCAATTTAATGAATAAAACGGGAATAATCGTCCGGATGCCGAAATAAAAATCGCCGTCCGTTGGGACGGCGATTTTTGGGAAAACGGAATTTTTCGGTCGGATTACGCGGCAGCGCGGCCGATCGTCCGGAGACGGAAACGCGCTGCCGGTACGATCAAAAACGGTCGGTTATCGCAGCGTTTCGAGCGCTTTGTCGATACGGCGCAGGGTCTCTTCCTTGCCGATGATCTCGCAGATGTCGAGGATGCTCGGGCCGGAGCTCGTACCTACGATGGCCAGTCGGAACGAGTTCATCACCTGTCCCATCGGATATTCGTTTTGCGCGATCCATTCGAATACGATTTTTTCGGTGTTCTCTTTCGAGAAGTCGTCGATCCCTGCCAGCAGCGTCCGCAGTGCTGCGATCCGCGTCGGATTTTCGCCTTTCCAGAATTTGGCGGTCGATTTGGGGTCGTATTGCTCCGGCGCGACGAACATGAACGAGGTTAGATTCCAGAAATCGCTGACGAATGTCGCGCGCTGTTTGATCAGCGCGATCACCCGGGCCGTTTTGGCGGCCGGGGCGTCCACCCCTTTCGCCTTCAGGATCGGGGCGTACAGCGCGGCCAGTTCCGCATCGGATTTGGCGTGCAGGTACTGGGCGTTGAACCAGTGCGCTTTTTCCGGGTTGAACCGGGCGCCGCTCTTGCTGACGCGTTCGAGCGAGAAGGCGCCGATCAGTTCGTCCATCGAGAAGATCTCCTGGTCGGTTCCCGGATTCCAGCCCAGCAGTGCCAGCATGTTGACGAATGCTTCCGGAAAATACCCGTCTTCGCGGTAGCCGTGCGAGGTCTCGCCTTCGGGCGACGTCCATTGCAGCGGGAATACCGGGAATCCCATCTTGTCGCCGTCGCGCTTGCTCAGCTTGCCGCCGCCGGTAGGTTTCAGCAGCAGCGGCAGGTGGGCGAATTCGGGCTGCGTGTCGCTCCAGCCGAGCGCGCGGTACAGCAAGTAGTGCAACGGCAGCGACGGCAGCCACTCTTCGCCGCGAATCACATGCGAAATCTCCATCAGGTGATCGTCGACGATGTTGGCCAGGTGGTAGGTCGGCAGCGCATCGGCCGATTTGTAGAGCACCTTGTCGTCCAGCGTCGAAGTGTGTACCGTCACGTCGCCGCGAATCAGGTCGTGCATCCGCACCTCCTCGTTTTCGGGCATTTTGAAACGGATCACCCACTGGTCGCCCGCGGCGATGCGGCGTTTGACCTCTTCGTCCGACAGGGCCAGCGACGTGGCCAGCCGGGTGCGCACTTCGTAATTGTACGCGAACGTTTTGCCGGCTGCTTCGGCTTCCGCGCGGATCGCGTTCAGTTCGTCGGGCGTGTCGAAAGCGTAATAAGCGTCGCCCGATCCGACCAGTTGCAAGGCGTATTTCAGGTAGATCTCTTTGCGCTCGCTCTGGCGGTACGGGGCGTGAGGGCCTCCCTCGTTGATGCCTTCGTCGATCGTGATGCCGCACCATTTGAGCGACTCCATGATATAGCTCTCCGCTCCCGGTACGAATCGGTGCGAATCGGTGTCTTCGATGCGAAGGATAAAGTCGCCGCCGTGCTGGCGCGCGAAAAGGTAGTTGTACAGCGCCGTGCGGACGCCTCCCATATGCAGGGGGCCGGTAGGACTCGGCGCAAAACGGACTCTGACTTTTTTATTGCAAGACATATTTTTAGAAATTGTTTTTGCGGGATGACGATGTGGACGGCACATGCTGCGGTCTGTCGCGACGCGTGTCGCCGGCCGATTCCGGTTCGGCGTGGTTTACACGGTTTTACTCCGGATCGACCGCCTGCAAAGATAGGAAATCTATTCGAAAGAGTTTTGGATCGGGAGGGTTTTATTTGCTATGTCGTTGCAGGGAGGCCGGTTCGCCGGGGGGCGTTTCCGGGAAACGTACTTTTATCCCGGATGGCATAACTTTTATTTTTGTAAACTCTGAAAGTTTATTTTATACAACACATGTTTTCGTAGCGGATGCCGGGTATCGAGCAGCGGATGGTCGAATATTCCGATCCGTTGCATACCTGTCTTCTGCATGACTCGCTCCGACCGGCGGTTCTGGAGGGTCGTGAAAGCGTATATTTCCCGGAGACCGAGTCGTTTGTCCGAATATTCCAGGCAGGCGGCGGCCGCTTCGGTCGCATATCCGTTGCCCCATGCTTCGCGGATCAGCCTCCAGGCGATCTCGATTCCCGGAGTGAAGTCCGCTTCGAACGGAATCCGGTGGAGGCCGGTAAAGCCAAGGAACTTTCCGTCCGTTTTCCGTTCGACGGCATATGCTCCGTAACCGAAATCGGCGAGTTCGTTCCGGATGCGGAGGAAAAAAGCGGAAGATTCCTCGGCGGTCAGCGGTTTTACGAAATATTCCATGACTTTCGGGTCGGCGTTCATTTCGGTGAACGGGAGCAGATCGCTGTCCTGCCAGTCGCGCAGGATCAGCCGGGGCGTTTCGAGGTATCGGGTTGTCATCGGGCGATGGACTTGCGGCCGGTTATCGGTCTCAGCTATGCTTTTTCGCGCCGCCGGTACGGACGGCGACTTTTTTTGCCGGTTTTTTGTCGATAACGGGCAGAACGATCGCTTCCATGATTTTGTAGCACTCCGGATTGGGGTGTACGCCGTCGCCGCTGTATTTCTCCGGCAGGCCGTTCCGTCCGTCCTTCAGGGCGGAGTGGTAGTCTACATAAGAGATGCCGTTTTCCCGGGCGTACCGCTCGATCATTCCGTTCAACTCGATGATCCGGTCGGCCGCCGGAACTTCCTGTCGCCAGCCGAACCGGTAAGCGGGCAGTACGGAACAGAGGATCGGCCGGATTTTGTGGAGCTTGGCCAGTTCGCACATCGAGGCGATGTTGCCCAAGATATTTTCCAATGCGATGTAACCGTTGTTCTGGGCCAGGTCGTTCGTGCCCGCCATGATGACGACGGCTTCGGGCGACAGTCCGATGACGTCCTGCCGGAAGCGCACCAGCATTTCGGCGGAAGTCTGTCCGCTGATGCCGCGGCCGACGAAACGGTGTTCGGCGAAAAATACGGAAAGACCGTCCGCATGGTTCGTGCCGG
>ERZ772855.3437-NODE-3437-length-11973-cov-9.199530_pt1 | contig 11973 bp, 6 predicted proteins | sample MGYA00511900_ERZ772855 | MGnify/ENA primary metagenome ERZ772855 (study PRJEB29015, sample SAMEA2737701) | human gut metagenome | biome: human gut; feature: human-associated habitat; material: faeces | place: China | collected 2012 ...
TGCCGCTGAAATTCAGCAGGATATAGGGGTTGGAGTCATAGCAGCCGCCGGAGTACGCGCCGCCGCGCTTGCCGCGGTTGGGGTAAACGTCGATCCAGCGCTCGGCATAGGCCTTGCGGACGGTTGCCTGGTAGTCCTCGCCCAGGGGCGCAACGGCCTTCAGGACCATCTCCTGTGCGGTCTCGTAGCTGTAGGATTTTTTCAGATCACCGACCAGCGGAGCGTAGACGTCATAGAAGTGCAGCGCGTCAACGCCCAGCATCTTTTTGCGCAGGCGGACATAGCGGTGCATGGCGGGAATATGCTTGCGGACCGTGGCGACGAGGTTGTCGTAGACCTCGGCGGGCACATTCTCCCCCGCCATGGCCATCGCGCGGGAGGACGGGTAATTGCGGGCGGCGGCCTCGGCGGTGGCAGCCTTGATGGCACCGGCGTAGGACGCGGCGAAGGTGTTGATGTGCTCGCGGTAGCTCTTGTAGTAGCTGTGGAAGGCGTTCTCTCGCAGGGTGCGATCCGTGCTCATCTCCAGCGGCACAAAGTTGGAGCCGGTGACCTCGACGGTCTCGCCGCTGCCGTCCTTGACGGCATCAAACAGCAGGTCGGCGTCCTCCAGATTGTGGTAGATCTCGGACGGCGCAGACATGACTTCGCCGAAGCTGGCCAGCAGCTTTTCTTCAGCCTTGGTCAGTGTGTGGGGCTTGCCGCGCAGCAGATCCTCGAGGTTGAATTTGTAGTCCGCGACGGCGGGATCGTTGACGATGGCGGTCAGCGTCTCCTCGGGCAGGGACAGGATCTCCGGCTGGGCAAAGGACAGCGCGGCGGCCATCTTGACGTACTTGCTGCCGATGCGGGCGTACATGCTCTGGGCCTTGTCGTCGCGGGTGTCCTCGTCATGGCGCTGGGAGGCGTAGCAGTAGAGGCGCTCGACCTTGCGGCCCACCTCGGTGGAAGCGTCGAGGTATGCGCCAATCGTGACGGCATCGGTCAGCTTACCGGCGAAGGCCGCCAGGCTTTCAATGTCCGCGTCAAGGCTGTCCAGCGCGGTCTCCCACGCGGCGTCGCTCTCGAACATCGGGGTCAGATCCCACTGAAATTGCGGGTCCAGTTCACTGCGTTCTTTTAGAATTTCGGGCATAGTTTTCTCCTTATTATAAAATATTTTGCTATGCTGAGGATGCAGGGGCGGACATCGGCCTCCCGTGCCAGTTCGCGGCAGCGGAAGCTTCCACGGGCGGATATGGAATCCGCCCCTACACTGTAGGGGTCGTTGTCCTCAACGACCCGGGAGTCGCGCGATTGCCGCAAAGCTCCGCGGGCGGTTGCAAACATCCGCCTCTACAGGTTACAAAAGAGCGTTTTCCCACTCGGCCGGCTTAAAGCCGGGCAGGACAAAATCGTCGCCCACCAGCAGCGGGCGCTTGACGAGCATACCGTCCGATGCCAGCAGGGCGATCTGCTCGTCCTCGGTCATGGTTGGCAGCTTGTCCTTCAGGCCCAGATTTTTGTAGACCAGGCCGCTCGTGTTGAAGAACCTCTTGAGGGGCAGGCCGCTGCGGGCGACCCATTCGCGCAGCTCGTCGGCGGTGGGGTTGTCCTCTTTAATGTGGCGGGCGGTGTACTCGATACCGTGGTCGTCGAGCCACTTTTTGGCCTTTTGGCAGGTGGAGCACGGCGGGTATTGCAGAAACAGCATGATGTCACTTCCCTTTGCTTTGTCCATTCATTATAACCCGCCTGCGTGTGTGTGTCAATCACGGACGGTATGCAAAAAAGGATTCCCGCCGTGGCGGCGGGAATCCTTTGCGGTTTATTTAGTGGTCGTAGGCTGCCTCGGCGGCGTCGCGGGCGATCTCGGCCTGGACGAGCTCCTCCTCGACCTCCGGCAGACCAGTACCGGCGGGGATGAGCTTACCGATGATGACGTTCTCCTTCAGGCCGGCCAGCGGGTCGACCTTGCCCTTGATAGCGGCCTCGGTCAGGACACGGGTGGTCTCCTGGAAGGACGCAGCGGACAGGAAGGAGTCGGTAGCCAGACTGGACTTGGTGATGCCAAGCAGGACCTGGCTGGCCTGAACGAGCTTCAGATCAGTCTCACCGGCATCAATGCGGGCCTGGATCTCCTCGTTCTTGATCATGACATCGCGGCGGTTCACGATGCTGCCCATGATAAAGTCGCTGGAGCCGGAATCCTCAATGCGGACCTTACGCATCATCTGGCGGACGATGACCTCGATATGCTTATCGTTGATGTCAACGCCCTGCAGACGGTAGACCTTCTGGACCTCGCTGATCAGGTAGTTCTGGGTGGCGATGGGGCCCTGGATGGCGAGGATGTCCTGCGGGTAAGCATGACCCTCGGTCAGCAGTGCACCCTTGGCGACCTCGTCGCCTTCCATGACCTTGAGGCGCTGGCCGAACGGGATCAGGTAGCTCTTGGTAACCGGAGCGCCGTTCTCGTCCGTGCCGGTGATCTCGGCATGGCGGCTCTTTTTGGTATCGTCGATGTGGACCGTACCGGCGATTTCGGACATGATGGCCATTGCCTTCGGGCGGCGGCTCTCAAACAGTTCCTCAACGCGGGGAAGACCCTGGGTGATGTCTTCGGCAGATGCGATACCGCCGGTATGGAAGGTACGCATGGTCAGCTGGGTACCGGGCTCACCGATGGACTCTGCGGCAATAATACCGACAGACTCACCGACCTTGACGCATTCACCGTTGGACATGTTGGAACCGTAGCAGTGGGCGCAGACGCCGACGTGTGCACGGCAGGTCATGACGGAGCGGATCTCCAGCTCGGTAATACCGGCGTTGACGATCTTCTCGGCGTCGAACATATCCATCATCTTTTCCTTGCTGACGAGCAGCTCACCCGTGGCGGGATCGTGCACATCATGCAGGGAGTAGCGGCCGTTCAGACGCTCCTTGAAGCTCTCGACAACAGAGTTGCCCTCGCTGATCTCGCGGACCCAGATGCCCTCGGTAGCGTGGCAGTCCTCCTCGCGGATGATGACTTCCTGAGAGACATCGACCAGACGGCGGGTCAGGTAGCCGGAGTCAGCGGTACGCAGAGCGGTATCGGCCAGACCCTTACGAGCGCCACGAGCAGAAACGAAGTATTCCAGGATATTCAGACCTTCGCGGTAGTTCGCACGAATGGGCATCTCGATGGTCTTACCGGCAGTGTTTGCCAGCAGGCCGCGCATGCCGGCCAGCTGCTTGATCTGGTTCATAGAACCACGAGCACCGGAGTCTGCCATCATGAAGATCTCGTTGTCCTCGGGCAGGTTTGCCGCCAGAGCCTTGGAGACCTTATCGGTGGTAGCCTGCCAGATGTTGATGGTCTGGGAGTAACGCTCGTTCTCGGAGATCAGGCCGCGGTTGAACAGCTTGCTGACCTGAGAGACCTGCTTGTCGGCGTCGGCGATCAGCTCGTCCTTCTGGGGCGGGATGACAGCGTCACAGACAGCGACGGAGATAGCGGACAGCGTAGAGTACTTGTAGCCCTGTGCCTTGATGGCGTCCAGCATCTTTGCACACTTGCGGCTGCCGTTGCGGGTCATGCAGCGGGAGATGATGTCGGGCAGGGTCTTCTTGGTCACGCGGAAGCTGACCTCGTACTCCAGCCAGTGCTCAGGGTCGGTGCGGTCGATATAGCCCAGATTCTGAGGCACGGGGTTGTTGAAGATGATGCGGCCGACGGTGGCGTCCACCAGACCGGTGCGCTCCACGCCGTCGATGACCATGGTGCGGCGCACCTTGATGGGTGCGTGCAGGGTGACGATGTGCTCAGCGTAAGCCATCAGAGCCTCGTTCTCATCGCGGAACACCTTGCCTGCGCCCTCTTCGTTCTCACGAACGGTGGTCAGGTAGTAGCTGCCCAGGATCATATCCTGCGTAGGAACGGTGACAGGTGCGCCGTCAGAGGGCTTCAGCAGGTTGCCGGAAGCCAGCATCAGCATCTTGGCCTCGCGGCAGGCATCCTCGCCCAGGGGCAGATGGACTGCCATCTGGTCGCCGTCGAAGTCGGCGTTGAATGCGGTACAGGCCAGGGGGTGCAGCTTGATGGCACGGCCCTCGACCAGCACGGGGTTGAAGGCCTGAATGCCCAGACGGTGCAGGGTAGGTGCGCGGTTCAGCAGGACGGGGTGGCCCTTGATAACAGTCTCAAGGCTGTCCCAGACCTCGGGCTTTGCGCGCTCGACCATCTTGCGGGCAGACTTGATGTTGTTGGCAACACCCTTCTCGACCAGGTCCTTCATGACGAAGGGCTTGAACAGCTCCAGAGCCATCTCCTTGGGCAGACCGCACTGGTCCATCTTCAGCTCAGGGCCGACGACGATAACGGAACGGCCAGAGTAGTCAACACGCTTGCCCAGCAGGTTCTGACGGAAGCGGCCCTGCTTGCCCTTCAGCAGATCGGAAAGGCTCTTCAGTGCACGGTTGTTGGGGCCGGTGACCGGACGGCCGCGGCGGCCGTTGTCGATCAGGCTGTCCACAGCCTCCTGCAGCATCCGCTTCTCGTTGCGCACGATGATGTCGGGAGCGCCCAGCTCCAGCAGGCGGCGCAGACGGTTGTTGCGGTTGATGACGCGGCGGTACAGGTCGTTCAGGTCGGAGGTGGCGAAGCGGCCGCCGTCCAGCTGAACCATGGGGCGCAGGTCAGGCGGCAGCACGGGCAGCACGTCCATGACCATCCACTCGGGGCGGTTACCGGAGATGCGGAAAGCCTCAACAACCTCCAGACGCTTGAGGATGCGCACGCGCTTCTGGCCGGAGGACTTCTCCACCTCGGCGGTCAGCTCAGCGCTCAGCTGATCCAGATCGATCTCCTTCAGCAGGGTCTGGACAGCCTCGGCGCCCATAGCAGCCTCGAACTCGTCGCCGTAGCGCTCGCACATTTCGCGGTATTCCTTCTCGGTCAGCAGCTGCTTCTTGTCCAGCGGGGTCAGACCGGGATCGGTGACGATATAACTTGCAAAGTACAGCACCTTTTCCAGCAGGCGGGGGCTGATGTCCAGCATCAGGCCGATGCGGCTGGGGATGCCCTTGAAGTACCAGATGTGGCTCACAGGAGCGGCCAGCTCGATGTGGCCCATACGCTCACGGCGGACCTTGGCCTTGGTCACCTCGACGCCGCAGCGGTCGCAGATCTTGCCCTTATAACGGATGCGCTTGTACTTGCCGCAGTGGCACTCCCAGTCCTTGGTAGGTCCAAAAATGCGCTCGCAGTACAGGCCGTCACGCTCCGGCTTCAGGGTGCGGTAGTTGATGGTTTCGGGCTTTTTGACCTCGCCGTAGCTCCAAGCGCGGATCTGCTCCGGGGAGGCAAGGCCGATTTTAATGGAATCGAAAACGTTGTTTTCCATGAAACGAACCCTTTCTTAATCTCTAGTTGTTTCGATGATACAGGCGGCTTTTCTGTTACAGGATCACAGGCGCTTCTCCCCTGCCGCAGCACGCGGCCAAAGGGGAAGGCTGTGTTGTGTATCCAAATCAGAAATCTACTTCGTCAGAAGCAGCCGGAGCCTCGGCACCGGAGTTATCGTCCTCCAGCACAGAAGGATCATCGAAACCTGCATCGGCGTCCTTGATGTTGTAATCAGTCAGTTCGCTCTCCTGCACCACAGTCTCGGTACCGGCAACATCACGCATATCAAAGCCGGTCTCTTCGTCGTCGAAGTTCTGGCGCATATCGATCTCGTTGCCGTCCTTATCCTGCACGATCACGTCCATACCCAGAGACTGCAGTTCCTTCAGCATAACGCGGAAGGACTCGGGGATGCCGGGCTGCGGGATGGGCTCGCCCTTGACGATGGCTTCGTAGGTCTTGACACGACCCTCCACATCATCGGACTTGACAGTCAGGATCTCCTGCAGGGTGTAAGCGGCGCCGTAAGCTTCCAGTGCCCAGACCTCCATCTCGCCGAAGCGCTGACCGCCGAACTGAGCCTTGCCGCCCAGAGGCTGCTGAGTGACCAGAGAGTAGGGGCCGGTGGAACGGGCGTGGATCTTATCGTCGACCAAGTGATGCAGCTTGAGGTAGTACATATAACCAACGGTAACGCGGTTATCAAACTTTTCACCGGTACGGCCATCGTAAACGGTGGTCTTGCCGTCACGATCCAGCTCGATCTTGGAGAAGTCGATGATGTGGCCCTTCTCGCCCATGATCTTGGGCAGCTTGGTGGGGTATGCAGGTGCATTCTCACCGTGCCACATCTCGCGGGCGGTATCAAAGGTATCGCCGATGTCGTTCTCACGGGCAGAGTCAAAGACAGGGGTCATGACCTTGATGCCGCAGGCCTTGGCAGCGTAGCCAAGGTTGACTTCCAGCACCTGACCGATATTCATACGGGAAGGCACGCCCAGCGGGTTCAACACGATGTCCAGCGGAGTGCCGTCGGGCAGATAGGGCATATCCTCCTGCGGCAGGATGCGGGAAACGACACCCTTGTTACCGTGACGGCCTGCCATCTTATCGCCGACGCTGATCTTACGCTTCTGGGCGATATAGCAACGGACGACCTCGCGCACACCGGGCTGCAGCTCGTCGCTGTTCTCCGGGGTAAAGACCTTGACATCCACAATGATGCCGTATGCGCCGTGGGGCACACGCAGAGAGGTGTCGCGCACCTCGCGGGCCTTCTCGCCGAAGATGGCGCGCAGCAGGCGCTCCTCAGCGGTCAGCTCAGTCTCGCCCTTCGGGGTGACCTTACCGACCAGAATATCACCGCTCTTGACCTCGGCACCGATGCGGATGATGCCGCGCTCGTCCAGATCTTTCAGGGCGTCCTCAGAAACGTTGGGGATGTCGCGGGTGATCTCTTCGGGTCCCAGCTTGGTATCGCGGCTCTCGGTCTCGTACTCCTCGATGTGGATGGAGGTGTACACGTCCTCGCGCACGATCTTCTCGTTCAGCAGGACGGCGTCCTCGTAGTTGTAACCTTCCCAGGTCATGAAGCCGATGAGGGCATTCTTACCCAGAGAGATTTCACCGTCAGAAGTAGACGGACCATCTGCCAGAACCTGTCCCTTTGTAACGTGTTCGCCAGCGTCTACAATCGGTCTTTGGTTGATGCAAGTACCCTGGTTGGAACGCTTGAACTTTTCCAGCTTAAAGGTCTGTTCCTTGTGGGTTTCATCCGACAGCAAAGTAATGGTGTCTGCGGAAACTGCCGTAATCACACCATCACACGGTGCAAGCACACAAACGCCAGAGTCTACAGCTGCCTTGTATTCCATACCCGTTCCGACAAACGGCCGTTCGGTCTTGAGCAGCGGCACTGCCTGTCTTTGCATGTTAGAGCCCATCAATGCACGGTTTGCGTCATCGTTTTCCAAGAACGGAATCATAGAAGTTGCAACAGAAACAACCATTTTCGGGGAAACATCCATGAAGTCAATGCGATCCTGTTCGACTTCCAAAATCTGTTCCCGATAACGAGCCGCAACCTTGCGATTTGCAAAGTGTCCGTCTTCGGTCAGCGGTTCGTTTGCCTGTGCAACAATGTAATTATCTTCTACATCAGCGGTCATATAAACAACTTCGTCTGTTACAACGCCAGTTGCCTTGTCTACTCGCCGATACGGAGCTTCAATGAAGCCATATTCGTTGATTCTTGCGAATGTTGCCAGATAAGAAATCAAACCGATGTTCGGGCCTTCTGGTGTTTCAATCGGGCACATTCTTCCGTAATGGCTATAATGTACGTCACGAACTTCAAACCCTGCACGGTCTCTGGACAAACCGCCCGGACCCAATGCAGACAGACGACGCTTATGGGTCAATTCTGCCAGCGGATTGTTCTGATCCATGAACTGCGACAGCGGAGAAGAACCGAAAAATTCTTTAATTGCAGCCGTGATCGGACGAATATTGACCAAACTCTGCGGTGTGATCACGTCCATATCCTGTGCCTGAATGTTCATCCGTTCCCGAATGACCCGTTCCATTCTGGTGAAACCAATCCGGAACTGGTTCTGCAGCAGTTCGCCAACCGAACGGATTCGACGGTTGCCCAGGTGGTCGATGTCGTCCACAGTACCAACGCCTTCGCAGAGGTTCAGGAAATAGCTGATGGTTGCATAGATGTCGTCCAGAATAATATGCTTCGGAACGAGTTCATCCAACCGCTTCTTTACCTGTTCTTCCACTTCTTCCGGTGTGGAGGAACTTTCGAGAATTTCTCTCAGAACAGAGAACGAAACCTTTTCATTGATTTCATATTTGCTAATGTCAAACTGTACATACGGCTGCAAGTCAACCATGCCGTTACCGATGACTTTCACTTCCCGCTGTACAAACCGGATGGCATTTTCTCCGGCTTCGGTGACATAATATTCTTTACATTCTACTGTCAGGAATGCAGCCTTTACGCCGGCTTCCTGAATCTGTTCTGCCTGTTCGTAAGTCAGGGTCGTTCCTGCATCGAACAGCAGTTCGCCCGTCATTTCGTTGATGACCGGACGGGACAGGGTATGTCCAGCCAGACGGCTTGCAATGCCCAGCTTCTTATTATACTTATACCGACCGAACCGGCACAAATCATACCGCTTTGCATCAAAGAACAGATTGTTCAAGTGGGTCAGGGAGCTTTCCACCGTCGGCGGTTCACCCGGACGCAGCTTCTTATAAACATCCAGCAATGCATCTTCGGTATTCTTGGTGCTGTCCTTTTGCAAAATGGTCTGCCGCAGACGTTCATCATCCCCGAACATCTCATAGATTTCTTCGTCTGTTCCAATGCCGATTGCACGGATAAAGGTTGTCAGTGCAATTTTCCGGTTCTTATCAATCCGGACATAGATGACATCGTTGGAATCCATTTCATATTCCAGCCATGCACCACGGTTCGGAATGACAGTGGTCTTAAACAAATCCTTACCGGTGCGGTCTTTTTCAGAAGCGTAATAAACGCCCGGAGAACGAACCAACTGCGAAACGATGACACGTTCTGCACCATTGATGACGAACGTACCGCTTTCAGTCATGAGCGGGAAGTCGCCCATATAAATTTCGCTTTCCTTGACCTCGCCGGTTTCCTTATTCCAGAGGGTCGCCGTCACACGCAGTGCGGCAGCATAAGTTGCATCCTGCTCCTTGCATTCTGCAATGGTATACTTCGGCTTTTCATCAATCCGGTAATCAATAAAGTTCAGAACCAGATTGCCGTTGTAGTCTGTGATAGAAGAAACGTCCCGGAAGACTTCCTTTAAGCCTTCCTCCCGAAACCAGCGGTACGAATTTTTCTGTACTTCAATCAGGTTCGGCATTTCCAGCACTTCGTTGATTTTCCCGAAGTTCATTCTGACATTTTTTCCACACTGCTTTGGCGTCACATTCACCATAGGCGAAAAAACCTCCTTCGTTATAATCGAAAAAATTAGCACCTGTAAGCAGAAATGAAAAATCTTTCGTATTTTTCGATTTTCTCTTGACAGGCGGGAAAGGATATGGTATACTATTAGTTTTTGCGTATGCCACCCTTGTGGCACTACGATACATTTTATTATTCTATAATATCCTGAGAGGTTTGTCAAGTAGTTTTTTTAAATTTTACAGATTTTTAAAAATATTTTGAGAATTCCCCGTATCCATCCCGAAAATCTCGTGCACATTTCGGCTTTTTGATGGCTGGATGAGAGAATTTTTGCAGAATGCCCAAAAAGCACCCTCACAAGCAGTTTCAAAAAATTTTAAGAAACCCCTTGACAAATCGTGAAAAATAGTGTACTATGTTGATAGTGCACTAATTCACGCAACTACAAAAAGTCGTATATTCTTCTGAAAGGGGGCATTTTGGATGGAGTTTCAAAACAACTACCCCATCTACCTGCAAATTGCAGATGACATCAAACGGCGGATCGTCATCGGTGAGCTGCATCCCGGTGACAAGCTGCCCTCCAACACCGATTTGGCGGTTGCTTATACCGTCAACCCCAATACGGTACAGCGAATTTACCGACAACTGGAAGTGGAAGGCATCACTTTCACTCGCCGAGGCGTGGGAACATTTCTGATGGAAGACCCCGAACTTGCGGAACGGTTACGCAGTACCATCTTGGAACAGGAAGTGACTGCTTTCCTGAAAAAAATGCAGCAATACCATTTTTCAAAGGCTGCACTCTTTACAGCCATGGAACAGCAGTTGGAACAAGCGGAAAAAAAGGAAGAAACAGAAACAACAGACAAAAACTAAACCAAAAGGAGCAAAGGGATTATGTTAACATTTGAACATGTCAGAAAAAATTATGACAGCAAACGAGTGCTGGAGGATTGCAGCATTTCGTTTGAGCCGGGAAAGGTGTATGCCCTTGTTGGGCCAAACGGCACCGGCAAAAGCACCCTGATGAAAGCGGCTGCCGGACTGGTAAAAATCAATGGCGGCACGCTCACCTACAAGGGGCAGCCAATCGGAACAGAGAGCAAGAAACACATTGCTTATATGTCCACCGAACCATTCTATTATGACTATATGCGGATTCGGGATGTCAAGGCATTTCACAAGGATTTCTTTGCCGATTTTGACGCAGACTTATTCGACCGCCTGCTCACATTTATGGAGCTAACACCGGATTTGAAGATACGGGCGTTGTCCTCCGGTATGGCTGCGAAGCTGAAAATTGCAGTGACACTCTCCAGACGAGCAGAAGTCATCATGCTGGACGAACCGCTGAACGGCATCGACCTCATCGGACGGGATCAAATCATCCACACCATCATTCAGGCAACCGGAAACGGTGCAACTTTCATCATCTCCAGCCACTTGTTCGATGAATTAGAGCCAATTGTGGACAATGTTGTCATGATGAAAGGCGGCAAGGTCATCTTGGAAGGCGAACTGGAAGCCATCCGTGCGGAACACGGCAAATCCATTTCCGACTTGTATCGGGAAATTTATGCGGACACTGCCGTACCACAGTTTTAAACAAAAAATAGAACCATCATTCCACAACGCTTACAAAAATAAGGAGGATTTTCCATTATGGGAAACGTATTGAAATATGAAATCAAAAAATCCAGATTTATGATGCTGATTGTTGGCATCATCATCGGCGGTCTGGAACTGGCGTACTTAATCGGCTTTTTTGGTGTTACAACAGCACAAAATGAAAAAATTCAAGATATTTTCAGCAGCATCTGGATTTTCTCTATTGTTCTGCTCGTGATTGCTGCCTGCTGTTCCATGCTGGTCGGTGTATTATACAGTGTCTTACTTTACAACAATGACATCCGGAAGAAATCCGGTTACATGTTATTTTTAACCCCAACCCCTACTTGGCAGTGGATTCTTGCAAAAATCCTGATGGGTGTCCTTGCAACGGCTGCTCTGGTAATTGTCTTTGCCATTTTAGGGATTGCGGATATTCTGCTGTTCATTCCAGAATTGGATGACACTTCTTTCATCGGGCAACTTCTGATTCCACTGCGGGATATGATTTTCGACAATGTTGGTTCTGTTTCCCTGTTCCTGTTGAACCTGATTTTACAGATTGTTGTCATGATTACCACCATTTATCTGGCGATTGCCATGTCTAAAACCTTATTGGGCAACAAGAAAATCGGCAGCTTTGTAGCATTCGTTTTCTGGATTGCGTTGGAAATTTTACAGTCTGCCATCAGCAATTTGTTTGCACTGTTATCCAATGGGTTGTTCTCCATCAGCATTAACATGAGCGAAGACGGTTTGGTCTATAATTTAGACACCGCTGTTCCGTTCCTGCTGGCAGCAATGGCATTGAATCTTATCTTTGCTGGCGTTTGCTATGGTGTGACCACTTACCTGACCGATAAGAAAATGAGCGTTTAAAATATCTCGTTTTCTGAAAATTCATACAGAAATGGAAAAAATCCCCCTGCTTTTGGAGAGCAGGGGGATTTTTGTATTTCTTTTTGGATTCGTATTCTTAGGGATATCAATTGAATCCGGTTCGGCAAAATCGCTTCGCTTTTTGCCTTTGTGCTGTTCG
>ERZ772855.3447-NODE-3447-length-11951-cov-8.846419_pt1 | contig 11951 bp, 8 predicted proteins | sample MGYA00511900_ERZ772855 | MGnify/ENA primary metagenome ERZ772855 (study PRJEB29015, sample SAMEA2737701) | human gut metagenome | biome: human gut; feature: human-associated habitat; material: faeces | place: China | collected 2012 ...
ATTTAATTCTTTTGATTTGTCGTTATGCAACGAATTCCGTTCATAAAATGTTTTATTGTAACTTTTGCAAGAAAAGATAACTTGCTTAGAATAAATCGGTTGGTCGGATTGCTTGAAAATTGGGTAACGAGATAGCAACCGTTCGTATTTCTGAGTTCTTCATTATTATGCTTCAATGTGATAACGCTGATGGTGCAAAGGTAATAAAAAATATTGCTGACGAAAAGAGAAGTTGCAATGATTTCTTTTTTCGTCAGCATCTTTTTTGAGTGCTGCCAACGCAAAAATAAGTTTAGTCCGTTTTGGATATATAGCCAATGGAATAAACTAAACCTTATCATCGTCAGCCGATGGCTGGCGAAATTATGTCGCATAATATAGCAAAACCATAGAGTATATTCATATAATAAGGTAGATGTTTTTAACCTTTCTTATTTACACATCGAATTGTAAGACTTGCACCATATAAAATTTTTGCGAGAAATCCAAACAAAAACGAGGTAATCTCTAATTAATTTCTTAACTTTGCAAGCAAATTAGGAGTACTATGGATATTAAGAAACATATTACGGCTTTGGGATTTGTTCCAAAAAACGGAACGAATGGCATTTATCATAAAATATATGTTGATTATGCCATAGAGATTGACTTTGAAAAACAAAGCATTAACTACGGTAGTGACATTACTGCCGAAAGCAAGACTACACAGAATTTTTTACAACCCGAAAATTTTGTGGTGCTTGAGTGTGTTGACAGACTTCTTACCAAGGGATATAAGCCTCAAAACATAGTTCTTGAAAAGACTTGGCCATCTGGGCATGGCACATCAGGGCGATTGGACATTTGTGTTAATCGCGAAGATGGAACACCATATATGCTTATCGAATGCAAGACATTTGGCAAGGAGTACAATAAGGAGTTGGCGCGAATCCGTAAAGATGGTGGTCAGCTATTCACATATTTCCAATTATCTGGCAGCAAGGCTGATGTGCTAATGTTGTATGCATCAGAATTGAAAGGGAATAAGATTGTCTATGTAAATGAGATTATCAAGATTGAAGATGATTATCGCAATGGTGATGTTAAGGACATTTATGAAAAATGGAATAAGCTCACTAAAGATAACGGTATCTTTGATTCTTGGGTGCAACCATATAATTTCCAAAGCAAGGCGTTAACAAAGGAACAATTAAAAGAAATTAAAGCAGAAGATTCAAGCTTTATCTTCAGCCGTTTCCTTGAAATACTGCGTCATAATGTAGTATCTGATAAGGGCAATGCTTTCAATAAGATATTTACACTCTTCTTGTGCAAGGTATATGATGAAACAACTACGGGTGAGGGTGAAGAATTAAAGTTTCAGTGGCTTGAAGGGCGAGACAACCACGTTGATTTCCAACTTCGCTTGACAGACCTTTATAGCAAAGGAATGAAAAAATTCTTGGACAGGACTGTTAGCGATTTCAACAATGAGGACTTTGACAAGCGTTGTGCTAACCTAAATGAAGATACTAAGCAGTATCTTTTAAGAGAGGTAAACAAACTCCGTCTTGAAAAGAATAACGAGTTTGCGATTAAGGAAGTGTATGATAGTGCCTCTTTTGAAGAGAATGCGAAAGTAGTAAAAGAGGTTGTAGAGTTAATTCAGGGATATAGAATCCGATACAACAAGAGACAACAGTATTTGTCAGACTTCTTTGAATTGTTACTTACTACTGGCCTCAAACAAGAGGCTGGACAGTATTTCACACCTGTACCTATCGCACAATTTATCATAAAGAGTCTTCCTTTGGATTCTATTATGGCTGAGAAACTCTCTCGCAAGGATGGAGAGATCTTACCATATATGATTGACTATGCAGCTGGTAGCGGTCACTTTATCACAGAGTTTATGCACGAAATTCAGGATATCATAAACGATTGTGATACTTCTAAATATATTGAGGAAACAAGAAAGCACCTTGTCAATTGGCAGAATTGCCATTTTGATTGGGCTACAGATTATGTATATGGTATCGAAAAGGATTATCGACTTGTAAAAGTTGGTAAGGTTGGATGCTATTTGCACGGTGATGGTTTGGCAAATGTTATCCTCAGCGATGGACTTGCTAATTTTTGCAATAACAAAGAATACAAGGGTAAACTACTCAAGCAAACTAATGATGGTCAAAAGGACAATCAGCAGTTCGACATTGTATTGAGTAATCCTCCATATTCTGTTTCATCATTCCGTCAGACAACTCGTGACTATTATACAGAACAAGATTTTGAATTGTATAACTCTTTGACAGATAATAGTTCAGAAATAGAGTGTCTGTTTATTGAGCGTACAAAGCAGTTGCTTAAAGATGGAGGTATTGCAGGCGTTATTCTTCCAAGTTCAATATTGAGTAATTCGGGCATATATACAAAGGCTCGTGAGATTATATTGCAATACTTTGATGTTGTAGCAATAGCAGAGTTGGGAAGCAATACCTTTATGGCTACCAACACAAATACTGTTGTTCTATTCCTCCGCCGTAGAGATAATTATTTTGCAGCCAACACAAAGAATGCTGTTGATACATTCTTCCGCACATTGAATGATGTAACTATTAATGGCATAGAAACTCCTGCCTCAAAATATGTAGCTCATGTTTGGGAGGGTCTTGATTATGCAGACTATGTTACATTGTTACAAAAATCGCCCAATGACAAGGTTAAGGCACACGAAATATATGCAGAGTATAAAAAGAAAATCTCTGCAAAGAGTGAAGCCAAGTTATATGAGACGATCTTAAATATAGAGGCTGAGAAGCTTTTATACTTTGTTTTGGCATATCCTCAAAAGGTTGTTATCGTCAAGAGTGGAGAAAAAGATATTGAGAAGCGTTTCTTGGGTTATGAGTTCTCTAACCGCAGAGGAAATGAGGGTATTCATGCTATACAGAAAGGCAAGAATATAGATGAGTGTACCAAACTCTTTGATGCTAATGACTATGACAATCCAGAGAAAGCTAGTACTTATGTGTATCGGGCTTTCAAGGGGGATTATACATCGCCAATCGCAGAAAGTATGCAATCTCATATAGTTCGAATACCTTTGATTGAAATGCTTACATTTGACAGAGACACATTCGAAAAAGATTTATCGTTGGCAGCAAAAAAAAAAGTGAATTATGAATTGGCGTGGGGAAACGATAATTTAGAGGTTCTTGGAGATATTGCAAATATTCAGAAAGGGACATCAATCACAAAAGGGAAAACAACAGAAGGGAATATTCCAGTTGTAGCAGGTGGTAAAGATATTGCCTACTATCATAATGCATCAAATAGAGATGGGAATATTATAACAATAAGTGCTTCTGGTGCGTATGCTGGTTTTGTAAATTATTTTACCACCCCCATTTTCGCATCTGATTGTAATACTGTAAAATCAAAAGATGAAAGTGTTATATCAACAAAACTAATATATGTATTGTTACGCACTATTCAACCGTTAATTTATGAGTTGCAAAAGGGACAAGCGCAGCCTCATGTTTACGGAAGTGATATTGCAAATATTAAAATACCTGTTCCACCTATTGATGTTCAGAAACAGATTGTAGAGGAAATTGGCAAGGTTGATAAGTCGGTTTCTGATTCTATGTTGCGGATTGACAAGTGTGAAAGTGATATAGAGAGTTTGCTATCATCATTAAATTTTGCAGATAGTACGTTAAATGCTATTGCTCCATTTGCAGCTAAATCTATTAAGTATGGCGACATAGAGTCTGAAACATATATTACAACTGATAATATGCTTCAGAACAAGTTGGGTGTGCTTCCATTTGAGGGAGTTGCAAATATATCATCTATCACGGAATATAAGCCAGAGGATATATTGATTTCAAACATTCGTCCATATCTTAAGAAGATTTGGTTTGCGGATAAAGATGGTGGATGTTCAAAAGATGTTCTTGTGCTTAGGTCTGCCGATGTGAATAAATATCTTCCTAAGTATATCTTCTATATGCTTCGTAGAGATGCCTTCTTTGACTATGTGATGGAAGGTAAAAAGGGTATTAAGATGCCACGAGGCAACAAGGAGGATATAATGAAGTACAAAATCCCGATTCCTAATATTGATGAACAAAAACGCATAGTAGCCCAGATAGAAGCATTAGAATTAGAGATTACTAAAGCTCGCACTTTGATAGAAAGTGCAGCAAGTGAGAAACAAATTATACTAGAAAAATATTTATAAGGATAGAATAATAAATTGGTGTTTTATATGGTATCAACCTTGTTGTGTACCAATAGTAAATTATAAAGAATATGGCACAGAATGTAGAAAATTTGGATTCATATGAAAAAGCAGTAGAATATAATGCTGATAATAAAATCAATACTGTTTTTTATAATAAAGATAAACAACATGCGATAATAGTATTCAATGCAATATTTAGACATGCAAAAAATAGCATCTTCATTGCAGCGGGCAATTTAAATAATGATGTTACTAGCAATCAAAAATATCTTGATGGAATAAGGAAGTTTTTAAGTCTAGATAATGTTAAATTACAGATTCTTGTGTCTGAGATAAAAGAAGAAGGCAATGTTTTATTTAATTTATTAAAGGAATACAAGGATAAGGTTTGCATTAAGTGTAGTGATGGAAAAATGTTTACTAACACAAAAAATGATATTATCCATTTTTGCGTAGCAGATGGTTGTATGTATAGAATTGAGAATGACACTAAAGAAAGATGTGCATCATGCAATTTTTATGACACTAATATTAGTGAGAAATTGAGTAACTCTTTTATGCAGGCATATAATCAGTGTACAACAACTTTTAGTCTAGAGTAAAATGGAATATGTCGATTTTTCTGCACTAATACAACTTGGAGTTGTTTTTAATTTTGCTTTTATATTTGAGCATTTAGAGCCAGTAAAACTATTTAGGAAAATATTTAGTAACTTAAATGATGATTTTAAAAATTCAGACCAAAAAATAGAACACAATATCACATTATTGGAAACATCATTTGATACTCTTAACATCCAAGACAATATTAAATCTGTATTTTTAGACAAGGTTAAAGCATTGCATAAGAAGATTGATTTGGGAAGAGCCAATATTGAGATAAGACTCAATATGACCCCTAAATACTTTCAGACAGTATGTCTGTTTCTTGCAATATATAGCATTTTGATATTGTTCTTTATTGGGGATTATAAAATACATGATTATTCATTATATGCATGGCCTATTTTTACAGCACTTTCAATACTGGTAATATTCTATTTCTTTTGCAAGGAAGTATCACATTTCTATACATATTCAACTGACCCCCAAAGTATATCATATGTAAAGATTATTTTTTACACTATTTTAGTATTTATTGCGTCATATTTTATTGTATACTTTGTAGATATATTTAATATAAAAGAGGTATTACCACAAAGGTGTTTGAATGCTATAGATCCGATAATGAACAAATTGAAGTATATATCAATGTTTATTCCGTTTGTTTCATTTATTATAAGTTTTTTATTGCATTCTACATCTATTTTATATTCAAGAATTAAGTTGTATTTGTATAAAAAGCAAATTAACATATTGAGTAATAAGCAAAATAAACTACTTACTCGAAAAGATGATGAAAACTGCAAACTGAATTTCTAAAATGAAATTTAATGGCAGACAACAAGGATTAAACAATGAAAAGTCAATAAACAGATTCTCGCTAAATCAACAATATAAACGGGAATCTGTTTGTTATTTTAATTATGTAAGAATAATAGAGATAATATATTATTACATCTTCATCCCTCTGCTCTTCTTTGGCTGTATAGGCTGGCGGATTGACTGTCGGAGTTTGTCGTATTGCTCGTTGAACCATTGGCTGAGGGGTATTCTATTTGCGGTTAGGGTAAGCCGCTTGTCGTTATCTCGCAGAATCTGCAAGGGGGTATTATCCGTAGCAAACCATCGGTTATGCTCCGAGGAGAATAGTCGCCCTGTAAAGTTCACAATCTTACCCTTAATCAGCTCGGCAAACTCCATAGCCGAAAGTCCGATTTGCTTGGCAAGGCGTTCCAATCTTAGAAGATTAGCAAAATCGGGATACCAACGATGGGCAGTATTGATTATCGAATTAAGGATGTTGGTCTCCTCCTTATGTTCGGCCTCCTTTGCTTCAAGAGCCTTGCGATGCTCGTTATCCTTATTCATCATTGCCCTGCTATGTTCTACCTCCATTTGCTTGATATTGGTTTGCAGTTGCTCGATTGTTTCATCTCGGATAGCTATCTCGTCCCGTAAATCCTCGTTCTTTCGTTCTAACGACTTCATCTTACCGCTGCCGAAAAGAGAACTTACTCCGCTTGCAAGGGCTGTGGCTGCATCGGTGGCTACGCTTTTGAGTTTGTCGGTGCGTATCTCCGATTTCACCTGTTTTAGTTCTTGCTCGGCAAGATCTATCTGGTGTTCCTTGTGCTGTCGCTCTGCCTCTATGCGTTCAAGCTCTGCACGCTGCTTCTCGATGATAAAGTCGTTACGCTCCAAATGCTCCTTGCCCGTCTCGGTTTTGGATTGTCCTCGCTCCATTGATAGAATCTCGGAAGCCAAGGTCTGCATCTGCATCATATCGTCATCGTTTAGTTTACGGCTCTTGCCCGTATCGTGGTCCATCCAATCAAATACGATATGGGCGTGGTAGTTGGGCTTAAACCAACGACCATCAATTTGAAAACTCTCCTTATCGTCAGGGGCTGGCTCTCCACTGAGCCAATGCCCCTCGTCTTTGTGTAGGAATATTTGAAGCGGTGTGATACCCCAGCACTGTTGGCACTCCTCGCCAAATCTGCGAACATCCTCCAATGTAGTGTTGGGCTTGATGAGCAAGACACCCTCACGAATGGGTGAGCATCCTGCGACCTTGACAATCTTCCCACTCTTGGTTTTGCGTTCTCGCTCTTTCTCCTGCATCGCCCGTCCTGTCTTCGCTTTTACCATCTGTTTGATGTTATCGTAATGCGTCTGCAAATCGTAATCGCCAAAGCGTGGATTTATCCAATACTCATTGTCGGCAACAAGTTGGGGTATGAGGTAGATTTTCGACTCTCCGATGTTACGCATATACTCGGGAGTTCTGAGGTTGTGAGCCTCGCTCGATGATATGTTGCAAGGCTTGATATGTATGCTGCTTTTTACTGCCATAGTTATTCTGATTTTATTGGTTGCACTAATGTCTGTTGGTCATTTGGTCACTTGCTTCCGCTGTCGGGGTCCTTAGGGGCGAAGCCCATAAGCGGAGTGCAGAGAGGTCACTCTGCACCCTCGGTAGAGCCCACAACTACTTTAAGCGAAGCGTGTAGTTATAGTGGGCTATAACCTGAAGCCTCGTTTCTTCTTCGGCTGCAGTTGTGGCATCCGCCTTGCGGATTGGACTTGCGATTTCTTTACAGCCTGTTTTGCTTGGTTTCGGTGGCATAGATAGTCATTCAAATCCTTATGTACTGCGTAGTGATGCGACATATCTTGAATCCTGTTTCCGAATATCTTTTTCAGATTCTCATACGCTCTTTGCCCTGCTTGGTCGTTATCAAGAAAACTACCTATTCGCGTGTATGGGCGTAGAAGTTGCTCGGCTTTTGAGAGGTTTGTAACGGAGTTCAGCACCATATAATCTTGTTCGCCTGTGCGTGGCTCTTCGGGATTATTGTTCACTCGGATTGTAAGGAACGAGAGATAATCCATAAAGCCCTCGAAGAGATAGCACACATCTCGCTGCTCGCCCTGCTGTCGGATATGGGTAATATCCTTTGGAGCAAGACACCCTTTGAAGTAACGGTTACGAAGCTCATAGCCACCAGAGATATTCGGGAAACCGACAACGAAGTAGGTTTTACCCTCATACTCGTATCTCAACTCCTTACACTCTCTTTTGGCGAGTTCGATGTTTATTCCTCGTCCTCGCAGATAGTCGATAAGGGCTGGAGAAGATAATTCGCCAACCTGTACACCTTGAAAACTGCTGCTATGTGTCTTCTGCTCGCCAAAAGAGAATGATGCCGGGCGAATGTAAGGCGTTCGCTCCGCTATGCGTTCCAACAGATAGGCTACATTCTCGCTATGGTAGAGTTCCGCAGCCAATGCGATGATGTTGCCACCCTTGCCGATACCGAAGTCATACCATTGGTTGAGTTCGGTGTTTACCTTGAACGAAGCATCGGTTTCGTTCCTCAGCGGCGATTTATACCATAGGCTTTTACCTTGTTGCTTAATAGGTGTATAACCTAAACTTTGCAGATAGTCTGCCAACTTGATTTGTTTTGCGTCTTGGATTGTCATATTACATACGGTTTTAATGTTGATGAGAATTTGTTGATTTGATGAATCGTTGATGTAATGTACTTATATACAGACTTGTAACAGCTCAACATATTCTCAACAAACCACTCACCAAAAGAGAAATCTACAATTTAGTGTGTGCTGTATCTCAACTTCCCTTTTGGCTTGTTGAGATTTTGTTGAGGGCGTATATTGTTTATTATCAGCGTGTTTATACTCATGTTCAACAATTCAACAGAAAAATAATAGTGTTACAAGGATTCGAGTTGTTCCCTTGTGATGGTGTAGAAGCGTCCCACTCTCCTTATCGGCTCATAGTGGCAACTTTGGTTGTAGTTGCCTTGATAGGTAGTGTAGGTAAGCCCGTTGGGAGCAGGTGTCAATTTCCAACACTCCTGCACCACCTTACGCACTTGATGTTTCTCGACCTTTACTTGCGAGTGCATCAATAACACAATAAGGTCATTAAGGCAGAATGAGACGCTATCCACATTCATAGTCGCCATAATGTCAAGCAATAACTCAGACATCTCTATCTCCAATCGGTTACGGTTGCTGCGGATAATCCTCTGCAATGCTTCGGTATGCAGCAATGAGGGATTGAACCACATTCGGCTCTCCCTCTCGGTAGATAACTTTCGATTGGTGAGGAAATGGAGAAAGGCGGGTATCTCCGCTTTCAAGCGTCGCAGGAAATTAGTGTCATCGGACTGCAAGCGGTTTATCTTGCGTACCCAATAGCGTGTTTCCCCTGCATCGATGATTACGGGCAGATACTCGTTGTTGGAGCATAGCACGAATTTGGCGAAGAACGCTATTTCATCACGGTCTTTGCCTTTGGCTTCCACCTTGTAGGATAGTGTGGTGCTTAGATTCTTCAATCGTTCGCTGTCCTCTCTGCGATTGAGCAGTACCTCATCAACCACGATAAGCAGTTTGCCTGCCCAATCAGAGTTGAATTGACTACGGAAATCCTCGTTGGTGTTGAATGTTACATTGTTCTGAAAGAGGGCTTTCAGAAAATTAAGGAATGTACTCTTACCCGTATTACGTTCCTCCGATACCAATAGTAGGATTGGTAACTTCTGAACGGGTTGCAGATAGAGCAGTTGCAGATAGTCCATTCCCAACTCGTATTGCTCACCGAAGATATGCTCCACCAATGAGCGGATAGAGGGGAAATCACCCTCTTGCGGTTGGTGGTATATCGGCTCATAGAGGTTAAGGAACTTGCCGATTACAGGGCGATAGCCGATGTGTTCGGGTACAGTACAAAATCCGTCATACTTGGGAACACTGCCGATGTAGTCCTTGCCATAGTCTTGGCGGAGCGTTTCATTGTTCCAGGGGATACGCTTCTTTACATATCCACCGTTCAGTCTCGGCTGCTCCACAATCTTGTAGAGCGTTGTTCCCACTCTGATAAATTCTTCTTTTGCCATACCACCATCTGATGGCGGTTTATGGCTTGATGTTACTTTGTTAGCTTCCATTTTCAAATGCTTTTAAGTTCAAAAAATGTCAGCTACAAAAGTATAAGTGATTGACGGATAAGTTGCTACGCAAATCATAGCAGAACAGTGAATAAAGTACTATGGGGATAGGAATTTGAGGGGTGCATAAACAAAACAAGCCCGAAAACAGGTCAAAAACCTATCTTCGGACTTACCTTGACTGACTAATCAGCCGATATGCAGACTTACCGATTTATCGGCTTGTCGGTATGCCATCACGACATACCCATTGGAGAGTTTGCAAGCGAAAAGAGATAACATATTTTCTCTTTTCGTCCGCATATTCTCTTTAACAACTCACTACGTATCTTCTCTGCACCGTATGAGTTGATACGGAAAGCAAGGGTTGCAATCATATCCATATTGTAGAGGGTAGCCCAATAGGTATATGGCATTACTTCGCAATGTTGCGTATGTTCCGCTATTACTCCGCTTTTGTGTATAGCTCGGATTGCAGCCTTTAGTATGGGTGCTGCCACATCGAACAGCACCACAAGTTCCGCAAATGACATCCAAACATCGCCATCGGGTATGTTCACATTGTCCGATTCGCTGATTGTTATAATTGCTCGTTCCATACCTTATGCCATTGTGGTGTTACCGAATGATTGATTAAGTTGGTTGCCGAACATCGTTAAATCCTTGTCGATTTTCTCGGTGGTAATCTTCGCATATAGCTGTGTTGTAACGATGTTCGTATGTCCCAAAACTCTACTTACACTCTCGATTGGCATACCTTTACTGAGGGCAAGGGTCGCAAATCCATGTCTTGAGCAATGGAATGAAATGTCCTTGTCGATTCCACACTCTTTTATCATCTTTTTCAATGGTTTACAGATACTCCAATAGTTCAAATTGGGGAATACGAGTTTGTTCTCTTGGAATGGCTCGTATCGCTTGATAATCTGTAACGGAATATCCAACAACTTAACTTGGAAAGGTATTTTGGTTTTATGTCGCTTGGATAATATCCATTTCTCACCGTTAACCTCTACAATATCATCGGTGGTCAGCTCCTTAATATCCACGAATGACAAGGCTGTGAAACTTGCAAACACAAACAGGTCTCGGATATATGCCAACTTGCTATCCGTAAAATCGTGCGTCATAACTGCTTTCAATTCATCTTCGGTCAGAAACTCCCTCTCCTTGACATTGGGGCTGATGTGGAATTGAGCAAATGGGTTTCTCGGCATCAATCCATTGTAGTGGGCACGCATAACAACACCTTTGAGCCACATACAATTTGCCCAGATACTGCCATTCTGCAAACCTCTGTCTGTTGCGAGGAATACCGCAAATTCCTTGATAAAGTCGGGAGTCAGCTCAATCATAGACATATCGTTACGCTTGTAATTCGCCTTGATGAATGCTGCGACATGGTTTCTTGCCCGTACTCTTGACATATAAGTTGCTATCACTCGGTCTGTACCTACACGCTTCTTGAATGTGGCATTATCCTTATCAAATGCGCCGAGCAGTGTTTCATATTCTGTTCCGATGCCTTGATAGGCATTGCGTACCATTTCGGCAGTTACAAATGCTTCTCTATCTGAAATGCGTTGATAGTGTTTGATGATTTGAGCCTTGATATTATCCAAAGCAAGATTGATTTCTCTTGCTTCTTTGCTCTTACCTTTGGCTCGGTTGCCTTTTACATCCCAAAGCTCTTTTGCAATGGTACGCTTACAACTGAATTGGGCTACTGAGCCGTTGATTGTCACTCGTCCCATGATGGGAACAATACCGTTTTTCTCCTTGCTTGCGTTCACGTAGAACAGCACCTTAAATGTACTTCGCATAATCAAATCTTTTTTGGTTACAAAATTAGTTGTCAGCGAGTTATACATTGATACGCAATATGATGCAGAACTATGAAACGTGACGACACAAAGAAAAATCTTACTCGTTTTCGGGTAACGATTAGGCAACCGTTCTATTTCATTACCTTGCGTTTCTTTGCTAAATTGCTATTTCCCGTATTTCCGAGATTTTCAGCGTAATGCGTTTATTATCAGTGCAGGATGCACTATTATTCCGATTTCGGTTGATTATTCCAGCGTTTTTGTGTAATTTTGTAATCGTTATGCGGCAGTAATAATATACATATTAATACG
>ERZ772855.3452-NODE-3452-length-11937-cov-3.350109_pt1 | contig 11937 bp, 10 predicted proteins | sample MGYA00511900_ERZ772855 | MGnify/ENA primary metagenome ERZ772855 (study PRJEB29015, sample SAMEA2737701) | human gut metagenome | biome: human gut; feature: human-associated habitat; material: faeces | place: China | collected 2012 ...
AAAAAGAAACAGCCGCTAATGGACTTAACCTCCACAGCGACCAGAGGTCGCAATACACCTTACAAGAATAAATTCAATAATACAACATTCATACGTCAATCTCCAGACCTGGATTCCTGTATGACAATGCAGCAATGGAAAATTTTTGGGGACACTGAAAACAGAGTGCCTACATCACATGAAATTTACCTGTCGGATAGAAGTGGAGCAAGTGATGATCGAATATGTCCAGTTTTAGAATTTTGAGCATATAAATATGAAAAACGGCCTCACTCTGTATAAAATCCGGAGCAAGGCCGCATAATTTATCACTGTTATTCTACGACAAGTGGCTTTTTTATTTGTCTGTTAACACGGTAACAGTCTACCAGTTCAGTATTGTCGATGAGTTTTATTATTTATATTATTTTTTGCTTACTTCCACTTCAAACATCCGCTTCCACGGTAAAGTGAAATTATAACTGCTTACTTTAGCGCCCAAAACAGGTTCCGCTATCTCTAAAATATCTTTAGTAATAACGGCTTCGGCCTCTTGCACCTGCTGCGTATTAAGTCCACTATTAGGCCAGTAATTAGGCCAAATTAATTCTACATAAGTTTTATTACGCACATTAGCCTGATAAGCCCAATCATCGAGATATCTTATTTCCAGCAAAGATTGAAGATCAGCCGTATCCATACTTTTTGACAGTAATCCTTGTCCCAAAGCAAATCCCAAAGTATTTCCAGCAGTATTCCAACCACCGTAAGCAGCAAGCTTTTCTGCCACTTCTTCTTCAAACAGTTTTCTGACCAAGGCGTTGTCTGCACCGTTTCCATAAGCAATATCAGCAACTGCAACTGCTTTTCCCTGCTTTAAATACCTCTTGACATCAGCAACAAATTTCTCTGTATGTTCCGTTATTGTACCTGTATTTTTCGGGTTAGAAGCTTCTACTGTTACCCCATCAAAAGGAGTATTAACAGCTAATACCAAATCCGCACGTGCTAAATTAGCAGTAGGCCAGCCGCCAGCAGCATGTATATGTTCTGCGGCACTGAATGCTATTTCATCATCTTCATAAGCAGGTATAGTCTCTCCGCCTTTTCCTTCGGCGAAATCTACATAAACCATCGGAATTTCATAACTTACCCTGCTGGCAGCACGGCTTAATAAAAGCAAACCCAGCTGATCAGCCCCAGAGAAAAAACGAATTTTCTCTTTAGGAAGTTCCCTTACAAGAATATCCATTTTACGTGCTTCTTTATGAGCCTGTGAGTATGGCGCAGTATCATCACGCCCAATCAAGAGATAGTCAAAATTGCCACTTTCCACACCATGCAGTAAAAGCTCTGTAGTAGCTATATTCAAACTGCGTCGCCGTGCTCTGTCTTCTTGAACAGCCTGGGGTATTTCTACTTTCAAACCACTCAGTTCTTTACGTTCTTTTCTGCTTATTTCTTTTAAATCCAGTTTATCTTCCAACACACCCATTCTAAAAAGCTTTGGTCCCCATTCGGCATAATAGGCAGGTTCAACAGGAGCACTGCTGGCTTTGGGAGAACGCATTATCGTCGTAAATACATAAACCAAAGGATCTCCGCCCAAAGACTTCAAATTTAATAACCTCTCAGCCCGCGACGTTAAAATATCCTGAGGCAGTTGATGTGTCCTTGAATCAACCAGCCCGCCATAGATCAGAGCATCAGAAGAAATAACGATCGCGTTGGCGGTTGCCGAACGTGCAGCCAGCCATTCATATAACTTATCAGGATTACCGCTATGATCATTGCCGGCGATATACTCCAAAGGCGGCGTTTCCACATTCCATCCGGCTGCTTTCATGGTTTCTACTGCATAGTCCAAACAAACCGGCCTGTTGTCCAGCGGAACAAACAAGAGAGTATTCCTTCCCATACTTGCTTCTGTAACTGAAAATGGTAAAAAGTATATTACCAATAATGTTAAAATAAAATAAATTTTTTTCATACAGATAATCCTTCCCAAACTTTTTCAATAAAAAATCCCTCCCATGTAATTTCTACACAGAAGGGCTTTTTCCTGCTAACAACGTGTTAAACTGAACCGACTCAGGAAATCCTTAGTACGCTGATTCTGAGGTGCAGTAAAAATAACATTTGGGCTGCCGTCTTCAGCAATCACACCCTGATCGATAAAAATAACTCGGCTGGAAACATCGCGGGCAAATGCCATTTCATGTGTAACGATAACCATCGTCAACCCTTCTTCCGCCAGTTCCCGCATAACTGCTAAAACTTCGCCAACCATCTCAGGATCAAGAGCAGAAGTTGGTTCATCCATCAACAATATTTCCGGCTCCAAAGCCAAAGCTCTGGCAATAGCCACACGCTGCTTCTGACCTCCGGAAAGCTGATGCGGCTTTGCATTGATATAGCTTGCCATACCAACATGTTCCAGATATTTCATGGCAATTGCTTTTGCTTCTTCAGACTTTTTCCCCAGTACCTTAACCTGACCTACAACACAATTTTCCAAAACAGTCATATTGTTAAACAAATTAAATTGTTGAAAAACCATGCCTACTTTAGTACGGTATAAGGGAAGATTCTTAAAACATTCCAAAACATTTTCACCGCGGTAGCTGATAACTCCGTCAGTTGGTTGTTCCAAATAATTGACGCAGCGGATTAATGTTGATTTACCACTGCCTGAAGGTCCGATAACACAAACTACATCACCCTTGTGCACATCAAAATCAATACCTTTTAATATCTCACGTTCTCCAAAATTCTTTTTCAACCCTAGGACGGTAATTATTAATGACTGCTGAACAATTCTTTACTTTGTTCAGCAGTCATTAATAATTACCGTCCTTTCTCTTTTTACCGGCCACATTAACAGGAAAATGACCACATGGATCCTGCATGGGATCAAAAGACACCAGTTGATAATCCTTAGGTCCATCCATTTTCCCTTCCCACCAGCGCAAAAGTCTTGAAGCGGTAAAAGTCATAATAAAATAAATAACGCAGGTAATGAAAAATATTTCAAAGTACCTGTAATATACGCCTGCTGCCGATTTTGAAGCAAAATACAGCTCTGTGACAGAAATTACATTCAAAACCGATGTATCCTTAATATTGATGATCAGATTATTACCGATCTGAGGCATGATATTACGCAGGGCCTGCGGCAGAATTACACAGCGCATCGTCTGAAAATGATCCATGCCGATAGCCACAGCAGCTTCGCGCTGACCCGGATCGATCGATTCAATACCGCCGCGTACAGTTTCCGCCATATATGCGCCCGTATTGATAGACACAACTAAAAAACCGGCAAACATTGGTGACATATCAATGTTAAACATACTCATAGCACCATAATATACTACCATAGCCTGTACGATCATCGGCGTACCTCGGAAAAGTTCTACATAAGCATTCAAGACCAATTGAGTCACTTTTACAAGAGCCTTTTTGGCAGCACTTGCCTTTGGATCCTCGGGAATAGTCTGGATAATACCTACAACAAGACCGATTACGCAACCGATCAGAGTGCCGACAATAGCCAAAAGTAAGGTCACACAAGCGCCTTTTAACAGAACATCACCATATTGATGCAGTAAAAAAGTCACCCATCCAAAAAATGACTCGGGCATTGTTGTCATAAGTTCCTCCACCTAACATAATTAATTGATAAAACACTGTTATTTATTATAGCACAGATATCCCTTAATTCGCAAAAGAATAATACGGTAAAAAAGGAAAATAAGGGACGGCATAATTGCCGTCCCTTTAGGCATAACCGGTAACTATTATTGAGCTAAAGGTTGTTTTTTAATAGCTTCGTCCATCATTTTATCAAAATCAGCAGCAGTCATTTTTTCCAAAACAGCATCCATTGCCTTAACAAGCTCTGTATTGCCTTTTTTCACAGCGATACCAATTTCAACATCTTCACGAGAAGTTTTGAAGCCTTTTCCTTCTTCAAAGTTCAAGACAGTCAATTCCGGATTAGCAAAAGCGGCAGCTTTTGCAGTAGGGATATCAGTAACGATCAGATTGCATTTTCCGGAAGTCAATGCAACAATCATACCAGGTACCGTATCAATAGCCGGCAATTTTTTTACATCGGGAACTTGATCAATCTGGTCATACCAGATTGTATTAAGCTGAGAAGTTGCTACGGAACCTTTTAAATCAGCGACGCTTTGAGCCTTAGCCTGCTCGGAATCTTTTTTTACCAGAGCAACTACCGTTGCATAGTAATATGGTTTTGTAAAATCTACAGTTTCTTTACGTTTAGAGGTAATAGACATGCCTGCAATAGCGGCGTCAATCTTACCGCTGACAACTGCTGGAGCCAGACCATCCCATTCGATTTTATGGATTTCCAGATCAGCACCCATAGAATCAGCCAGCTTCTTAGCCATCATTACGTCATAACCATAAGCATACTCATTGCTGCCTGCAATTTTTACAGCACCGCCGTCAGCTTTGGTCTGAGACCAGTTGTAAGGAGCATAAGCGCATTCCATACCAACCTTCAATACTTTTTTGTCAGATTTTTTCTCTCCGCCGCAACCAGCAGTAAAAGCAACTGCAGCCATCAGCATAGTACATACAGCAGCTGTAACTAATTTTTTCAAATTCATTCTTCTAACACGCCTTTCCATCAAATAAATTATGTGTTAATTTTACAGTTCTATGCGCAAGAAGTCAATATAAATCAGCATGTATACAATGCACATAACATTTTATCAGCTTTATAGAACTTATTTCACATAGTTGTTCATATTATTATCTTTCAAAATAACGTCATGAGCACCGCCTTCAACCAGCGAAGTTGAAGAAACCAAGGTCATTTTTGCGTTTTTCTTAAGATCGTCCAAGTTAAGAGCGCCGCAGTTACACATAGTAGAACGCACCTTGCTCAAAGTAAGCGTTACATTATCTTTTAACGTACCGGCATAAGGAACATAAGAATCAACACCTTCTTCAAAAGAAAGCTTAGATGCACCGCCCATATCATAACGCTGCCAGTTACGGGCACGATTCGATCCTTCACCCCAGTATTCTTTCATATAATTACCGTTGATATTTACTTTATTCGTCGGGCTCTCATCAAACCGGGCAAAATAACGGCCAAGCATTAAAAAGTCAGCACCCATTGCCAATGCCAGAGTCATATGATAATCATAAACAATACCGCCGTCAGAACAGATAGGAACATAAATTCCCGTTTCTTTATAATATTCGTCACGAGCTTTAGCAACTTCTATCAAAGCCGTTGCCTGACCGCGACCTATACCCTTTTGTTCGCGGGTAATACAGATAGAACCGCCGCCGATACCAACCTTCACAAAATCAGCACCGGCCTCGGCCAAATAGCGGAAGCCTTCTGCATCTACAACGTTGCCAGCGCCCACTTTTACTGTATCTCCATAATGCTCGCGAACCCAATCCAAAGTCAATTTCTGCCATTCAGAATAACCCTCTGAAGAATCAATGCAAAGCACATCGGCACCGGCATTAACCAAAGCCGGTACACGTTCAGCATAGTCACGGGTATTAATGCCAGCCCCTACTACGTGACGTTTTTTACTGTCCAAAAGCTCTAAAGGATACTCTTTATGAGTAGCATAATCTTTACGGAAAACCATATACAATAAACGGCCTTCATCATCAATAATAGGCAATGTATTCAGTTTATTATCCCAAATGATATCATTTGCTTCCTGCAGCGAAGTCTCTTTGCCGCCAACAATCATTTCATTGATTGGCGTCATAAAAGTGCTGACCTTCGTATTCAAATCCATACGGCTGACACGATAATCACGACTGGTAACAATGCCTTCCAATTTGCCGTTCACAGTGCCGTCAGAAGTAACCGCTACCGTAGAATGACCTGTTTTTTCTTTCAGAGCAACGATATCTGCCAAAGTGCTGTCTGGTCGGATATTAGAATCACTGCTGACAAAACCGGCACGATGTGTTTTTACACGCGCCACCATAGCAGCTTCATTTTCAATAGTCTGGGAACCATAAATAAAGGATATACCACCCTCTTTGGAAAGCGCTATCGCCATTTTATCATCAGAAACAGACTGCATGATAGCAGAAACAAGAGGAATATTCAATGTAATCGCTGATTCTTCACCTTTTTTAAATTTTACTAAAGGAGTACGTAAATCAACGTTCGTCGGTACACATTCTTTTGAGGAATAACCAGGAACAAGCAGGTATTCACTAAAAGTATGAGCGGGTTCATCATAATAAAATGCCATTGTATTCATCTTCCTTTTCTCTAAATTTTATCTGGAGCTTGTAGGCTTTTTAAGCTGATTTAAGTTATACAAAACGTCCCAGTGCCAAAGCATTGGGACGTCATTATTATTTTTTTAATGCGCGCCAGGCAATATCCTTACGATAATGGGCATCAGCAAAGCTGATTTTTCCCGCAGCTTCATAAGCCTTATCTTTCGCCTCACGGATATTTTTCCCAACGGCTGTGACACCAAGCACACGACCGCCAGCAGTAACTATTTGGCCATCAGCACATTTAGTTCCTGCATGGAAAACAACAACGTCTTCCCTTGCAGCAGTCTCTTCCAAGCCACTGATAGGCAAGCCTTGTTTATAGCTTCCAGGGTAACCACCTGAAGCCATAACAACACATACAGCAGCTTTGTCATACCAGCCGATATCAGCCTGAGCTAAAGTACCTGTAGCGCAGCACAGCATTATTTCTGCCAAATCACCATCAAGAAGCGGCATAATAACCTGTGTTTCAGGATCTCCAAAACGGCAGTTAAATTCAACTACTTTAATGTCGTCGCCGTTAATCATCAAACCTGCATATAAACAACCCTGATACGGTCTTCCCTCTGCCTTCATTGCTGCAATAGTCGGCTTTAAAACCTTTTCCACAGCCTTCAGCCGCAGAATATCAGTCATAACAGGAGCAGGAGCATATGTTCCCATACCACCAGTATTTGGCCCTTCATCATTATCGTTTATCCTTTTATGGTCCTGTGCTGCAATCATGGAAACGATAGTATCACCGTCAGTAAACGCCAGTAAGGATGCCTCTTCGCCTTCCATAAACTCTTCTAAAACCACACGTGCGCCGGCACCGCCAAATTTAAGGTCTCCCATCATATCGTCAACAGCAGCAAATGCTTCTGCTTCAGTCATAGCAACAACTACGCCTTTACCTGCTGCCAAACCATCCGCCTTAACAACAATCGGAGCGCCTTTTTCTTTGATATAAGCCTTGGCTGTTTCTATATCCTCGCATACTTTAAAAAAAGCTGTAGGGATCCCGTATTTTTCCATCAGCTGTTTAGAAAAAGCTTTAGAACCTTCCAGCTCTGCAGCCGCCTTACTGGGCCCAAACAATGCCAGACCTCTTGCCTTAAAAACATCGGCAATACCTTCAACAAGACTTGCTTCCGGACCAACAACTGTTAAATCAATACAGTTAGCCTCAGCATAATCAGCAAGTTTTTCTAATTCCTGCAATGGTAAATCAATACATTCACATTTATCAAGCAAAGCGATACCAGGATTTCCCGGTGCCGCATAAATCGTTTCCACCTGAGGGCTTTGCGCCAACTTCCAGGCCAGAGCATGTTCACGTCCGCCGCCGCCGATTAATAATAAACGCATTATTTCATCAACCTTTTCATCTTATTTACCTTCAACCAACTGCTTGGTCAGGTATTCACAGATCATAGCATCATATTCGGAAGTATGGTTAAAGGCTTCTTTGGCCAATGTTTTGCGTGTTTTGATGTCTGCGTCCCCATACTGCTGCAGCATAGCAATCAGGCTGGTATAACGGGCTGGGTTAGTAACAATAATTACATCACGGAAATTTTTAGCAGAGGCACGCACCATTGCCGGACCGCCAATATCAATATTTTCTATCGCTTCTGCCTCTGTAACGTTTGGTTTAGCAATTGTTTCTTTAAAGGGATACAAATTGACAACCACTAGATCTATCGGTTTTATATCATGTTTTTCCAAAGCTGCCATATGCTCGGGATTACTGCGTACAGCCAAAATACCACCGTGGATCTTAGGATTCAAAGTTTTAACACGACCATCCATAATTTCAGGGAAACCAGTCACATCGCTGACATAAGTTACAGGTATTCCGGCTTCTCTGATAGCAGTCATCGTTCCGCCGGTTGAAATAATCTCTACTCCAATGTCATGTAGAAATTGGGCCAACTTCACAATACCGGTTTTATCAGATACACTCAATAACGCTCTTTTGATTCTCATTATTTATCACCTCATCTCAAGGATGCACGATAACGCGCCTTCCCTGTATTTCCAGCTTGCCTAACGCCCACAAACGTAAAGCCTCCGGCATCGCCTTATGTTCTTCAACTAAAATTCGTGCTGCTAAAGATTCCTCTGTATCGTCATTTAAAACAGGCACAGGTTTCTGTAATATAATCGGACCACTATCTGTTCCTTCATCGACAAAATGTACAGTACAGCCAGCAATCTTCACACCGTATTCTAAAGCCTGCCCCTGGGCATCAAGGCCTGGAAAGCTTGGCAAAAGTGCCGGATGGATATTTATGATTTTCTGTGTCCATTTATTAACAAAATTCCCGCTCAATATCCGCATAAAACCGGCTAAAACAACAAGTTCTGCACCATGAGCGCGCAAAGCTGCATCAATCTTGCCTTCAAACTCTTCCTTAGAAACACATTCTTTACGTGGAATTGCTACAGCAGCTATTCCAGCTTTCTCTGCACGTTCCAAAGCATATGCATCAGCCTTATCACTGATAACAACAGCAATTTCCAAAGGTAAATAGCCGTCGGCTATCCTGTCCAATACGGATTGCAGATTGCTGCCGCGACCGCTGACCAAGACGCCAATTTTACGGCTACTCACTGAAAACGCCGCCTTTCATAATTGCTTTTTTATTACCGGCAACAACATTTCCTAATTCATAGAAAGGTTCACCTGCAGAAGTAAGATGACTACGCACGGCATCCGCTTCTTCAGGAGCAACTACTAAAACCATACCTACCCCCATATTGAACGTACGGTACATTTCTGCCCAGGGCACATTGCCCCACTCCTGCAATTTTTTGAAAACCACAGGTATTTCCCAAGCTGCGGCATTGATTTCCGCATCACATTTTTCTGGCAGGATACGTGGAATATTATCGTAGAAACCGCCACCAGTAATATGCACCATACCGTGAAGATCAAATTTTTCGATCAGAGGCAGACAGGATTTAGGATAGAGCCGTGTTGGTGTCAGCAGTTTTTCACCTAAACTGCAGCCAAATTCCGGAATCTCAGTACTCATATCATAATTCATCACTTCGAAACAAATTTTACGAACCAAAGAAAAACCATTGGAATGCACGCCACTGGAAGGCAATCCTAAAAGTACATCACCAGGAGCAACTTTATCCCCGGTAATCATTTTACTTTTTTCAACAACACCTACACAAAAACCCGCAATATCATATTCGCCTTGGGAATAAAAACCCGCCATTTCAGCAGTTTCACCGCCAATCAACGCGCAACCCGATTCTTGACAGGCTTTGGCGACACCCTGCACTATATTTGCAACTTTCTCTGCATCAACTTTATCGACAGCAATATAATCAAGGAAAAACAGAGGTTCAGCACCTTGCACTAAAATATCATTAACACACATTGCAACGGCATCTTGACCGATAGTATTATGCTTATCGGCCATAAACGCCAATTTTAACTTAGTGCCAACACCATCAGTCCCGGAAACAAGAATCGGTTCCTGATATTTTCCAGAATTCAGTGCAAACAAACCGCCAAACCCGCCCAAATCTCCGATAACCTCAGGACGATAAGTCGCACGAACACTTTCTTTCATTAATTCAACAGCACGATTACCAGCATCAATATCAACACCCGCATCGGCATAAGTCATTTGTTTTTTGCTTTGCTCGCTCATGGGGACCTCCTAATTATTTGTTCTCAAAAATATATTTCGAACCTTGACGGATAGTTTCTTCCGCATTATCGGGATAACCTGCATTGAAGCAAGCATAACACATAGCTTCAGGATCCATACTGCTCAAAGAACGTTTTAATCCTTCCAGCGAAATATAGTGTAGAGAATCAGCGCCGATATACTGGCAGATTTCATCTTCTGTATGCGTAGAAGCAATCAATTCCTTTCGCACAGAAGTATCAATGCCATAATAGCAGGGGTCCGTTACAGGAGGGGAACTGATGCAGACATGCACTTCTTTTGCACCGGCATCCTTAAGTAATTTGACGATCTTACCACTGGTAGTACCGCGAACGATAGAATCATCAACCATAACAACGGACTTGCCTGCAACAACACTCTTTACTGGATTTAATTTTAAGCGAACAGCATTTAAACGCTGCTTTTGCGTTGGCTGAATAAAAGTACGGCCAACATAACGATTTTTCGTTAATCCTTCCATAAAAGGTACACCTGACTCTAAGCTATAACCAACAGCTGCCGCAGTACCGGAGTCAGGTACAGAAATAACAATATCCGGATGGATCTCTTTAGTTTCTTTTGCCAGCTCACGCCCCATATTGATTCGTGCCTGATAAACACATTGTTTATCAATAACGCTGTCCGTACGGGCAAAATAAACATATTCAAAAATACAGTGCGCACATTTAGACGGCATCTCTTTGGACCACATCATACTCTTAGGTTCGGCATAGTCATCTTCAAAAACCAGCATTTCACCCGGTTTGACATCACGAATAAATTCTGCGCCAACCAAATCAAAAGCACATGATTCAGAAGCCACTACCCAACCGCCATCAAGCTTACCCAAACATAATGGCCTGAATCCGTAAGGATCACGCACTGCAATCAATTTATGATCAGTCATGATCAAAATAGCAAAAGCACCTTTGATTTCATTAACTGCTTCAGCAACACGGTCTTCAACTTTCTCTTTCCGCGAGCGGGCAATCAGGCTTAAAACAACCTCTGTGTCAACAGTAGTCTGAAAAACCACACCATCTCTGGTCAAGCGAGACCGCAATTCGGCAGCATTAGTCAAATTACCGTTATGCGATAAAGCCAAGTTACCGCCGTCAAAATAAACGCGCAGCGGTTGAGTATTGTATGCCATACTGGAACCAGTTGTTGAATAGCGTACATGTCCGATAGCTATGTGTCCAGTAAGATCACCGACACCGTCTTTATAAACGTCAGCTACCAGACCCATGCCTTTTTTGACCTGCATATTGCTGCCATCAGTAGTAACAATACCGGTACTTTCCTGCCCACGATGCTGCAATGCATACAATCCCCAATAAGTATTGAGTGCAACATCGTCTTTATGCGAATAAATACCAAAAACACCGCATTCTTCATGTAATTTGTCTAATTCAAAGTCAATACCAGGCACAGTTAATTCTCCTTTTTCAACCATTTCTTACTTACCCTCAGCACGCATTTTTGCGAGCTTCTCACCTTTGGCTTTTACCTCTTCCTGCATCTGCAAACGATTTTCTGCTAATTTAGTAACCAGTTCAGGGTATTTTACAGACAGTATCTGTACTGCAAACAAAGCAGCATTTTTAGCGCCATTAATAGCCATCGTCGCTACAGGAATACCTGCAGGCATTTGCACAAAGCTTAAAAGCGCATCCATACCATTCAAAGGTGTGGCATTGATGGGAATACCGATTACAGGCACTGTAGTGTAAGCAGCAATAACACCGCCTAAATGGGCAGCAGCACCGGCAGCGGCAATAATAGCCTCTACGCCGCGATTGCGTGCGCCAGCAGCAAATTCATGTACCACATCCGGAGTACGGTGTGCCGAAGCAACTATCACCTCTACCTCTACTCCAAATTCTTTCAGAGTTTTTTCTGCCGGCTCAAGAATAGGCCAGTCAGAATTACTTCCCATAATAATAGCAACTTTCATGCTTCTGCCTCCTAAAGT
>ERZ772855.3464-NODE-3464-length-11899-cov-3.425194_pt1 | contig 11899 bp, 8 predicted proteins | sample MGYA00511900_ERZ772855 | MGnify/ENA primary metagenome ERZ772855 (study PRJEB29015, sample SAMEA2737701) | human gut metagenome | biome: human gut; feature: human-associated habitat; material: faeces | place: China | collected 2012 ...
CCGAAAATGAAAGAGAACATTACGATGAATGTTGAAACACTGGTTGTAACGACTGGCCAAAGTGATAACCACCTCCCCCAGCAGATGCATATTCAGACAGATGCCCTCATCGGGAATCAATGCGGCAAAGACAGTCTGTCAGAGCATGTCTATCTCGGCCACAAAATCCGCTATATCAACACCTCTACCCATGGTGTCGGGATCAATCGAAACGAAGTCTTAATGCGCGCTACAGGGGACATCTGTGTTTTAGCAGATGATGACATGGTTTTTCTGGACGGATACGAGAAAACGATCTGTACCTGGTTCCAGAAGCTCCCCCAGGCAGACATCCTGCTTCTGAATCTGGAGGGCGGTAAGGCTCGGCACCGCAACACAAAGGTGACGCGGATCACCACTATGAATTACGGAAAATACGGTGCCGCCCGTATAGCATTCCGCCGCGAGGCGGTGCACTTCAGCGGCGTGATGTTCCATACCATGTTCGGCGGCGGCTGCCGATACAGCTGCGGCGAAGATACCCTTTTTCTGCGGGACTGTCTGCGTAAAGGTCTCCGTATCTATGGCATTCCGGCATCGATCGCGCAGATTGATGACAGCAGTTCATCTTGGTTTCAAGGCTATTCCGACAAATATTTTCAGGATAAAGGGATTCTCTATTATGCGCTGGATGGTAAATGGGGACGTCTGCACGCGTGGATCCATTGCTTCCGTCACCGGCACAGGTATCATGAGTATGGTTGGAAAAACGCTGTTAAGCAAATGGTGAAAGGAATGGGTACGGTCAAGTGATACACAAACCTGTTTTTTCGATCATCGTTCCGGTTTATAATGTGGAAAATTATCTGAACGCTTGCGTTCAGTCTCTTATAAATCAAACTTTTTCTGATATTGAGATCATATTAGTTGATGATGGCAGCCCGGATAACTGCCCCGCTATGTGTGATACATATGCCGCCGCAGATTCCCGCGTGCATGTCGTTCATCAGCCGAACAGCGGACTATCTGTCGCGCGAAATACGGGGCTCGCACATGCTGCCGGGTCCTATGTTCTCTTTGTTGACTCAGACGACATTATCGACCTCGACACATGTCAGCGCCTGCTCCCCTTCGTCGATAAAAGCGCAGATATCATCATCGGCGACGGGATCAGCGTTGGTACCAGGAAAAAGCTCTCCCATGGATATACCGCAGCCTGTGTCCGCGGGGATATGTACCTGAAGCTGGCGCTGCATGAAGGCTCTATGCCTATGGCGGCGGTACTGTATATTTACCGGCGTGAATTTCTGCAGGAGAACCGGCTTGTTTTCAAGCCGGGAATTCTCCATGAAGACGAACAGTTTACGCCCCGTGCATTTCTATCTGCCGAAAGGGTAATTGAAAGTGGTATTTGCTTTTACCACTATATCACCAGAGATGACTCCATCACCACGCAGCAGGACTTGCGCAAAAATGCCGCCGATTTGTATGACAGCATTTTGGAGCTAACCGATTTGTATAAACAACTTGCAGATCAAAAGCTGAAAAATCGCCTGCTGGATTCGCTTGTAACAAAATACCTGAGCCTGTTTCAGGCCGGCAGACTCCAGCAATATGGGAAAGCTTATATTCACAAGCGCTTCGTACTATGCAATGCCAGGCGTCCAAAGACCGTTTGCAAAGCGTTGTTATTTGCCATAAGCCCCCCATTATACTGGCACGTGAATAACTGGGTAAAACAAAGGAGGGCGTAGTATGGAAGTGCCGCATCAAATTCCTAAAATCATCCATTATTGTTGGTTTGGTAAGACTTCCTTGCCGGAGGATGCGCAGCGCTGCATTGCCAGTTGGAAAAAGTTTTGCCCTGATTATGAGATTGTGGAATGGAATGAAACGAAGATCGATCTTTCCGCCCTGCCTCTCTATGTCCAACAGGCATATGCAGCACAAAAGTGGGCATTTGTTGCAGACTATGTACGCCTTTATGCTCTGATCAGGTATGGCGGAGTCTATATGAATACGGATGTAGAGCTTGTTGCCCCTCTGGATCGTTTTATGAACCAGGCAGCTTTTGCAGGGCTTGAGGATGCCTCGCATGTTGCAACATGTGTCATGGCCTGTGAGCCGGAATTCCCTCTTTTTAAAGAATTTCTGCTGCAGTACAGCAATATGCAGTTTTTGAATCCGGACGGAACGTTGAACACGACCACGAATGTATCTCGCCTGACAGATATCTGTCTCGAACGGGGGATGCTCCAGAATGGTCAATGTCAGTCTGTTGCAGGACTTACGATTTACCCTGCGGATTACTTTTGCCCTTTGGCATTGGATACCGGCCTTTTAAAACAGACAGAAAACACGGTCGCCATTCATTGGTTCGCAGGAAGCTGGTGGAGCAGCGAGGAAAAATACGCATGGAAAATCACCCGTCGCCTGCATCGCATCCTTCCTGTAAAAACGGCCAAACGGCTGGGCAAAGCGATCGCAATTGCACGATATCGCGGATGGAGTTCTCTTGCAGAAACTTTTTCCGATTTTTGCAGAAAGCAGAGGAAGCATGAATAATAAACTCGAAAAAAGCAAGAAACTGATCCAAAACGTCTTTCTCTTTTTTTTGGCAAGCTTTATCCCAAAAACCATCTCATTTTTCATGGTTCCGCTGTATACAGAGTGCCTGTCCACCCTGGAATACGGAACGATAGATCTGATCACGACAACCGTTCAGCTGCTTCTTCCTATATTGACTCTGCAAGTTCAGGATGCCATTCTGCGTTTTTCCGTTGCCGGACAAGATGATCCCCGCAAAGTCTTTTCCATTGGCCTGCGTATTGTATCAGCTGGCTTTGTTTTTTTGGCGTCTGCAACATTTTTGCTGACCATGCTGGGAGTTGTGGACCTGAACGGAGCTTACATTGCTTTTTTTCTTGCAAGCTATCTCACCGGTGCGCTGGGCAATGTTGTGAACTATTTTTTGAGAGCCCTGGACAAGGTCAAAGAAATCACGATCGCCTCAGTTATTACTTGTCTGATAACTGTGTCATGCAATCTTTTGTTTCTGCTGATATTCCGTTGGGGTGTAAACGGATATTTACTGGCGAATATTCTCGGGCATGTATTGAGTCTGCTGTATCTGATGCTCGCAGCTCGTCTGGGACGATACATCTCTTTCCGGATAAATGATCCGGAGTTGACCCGCCGGATCATTGTCTTCAGCCTGCCGATGATCGTCAGCGCACTTTCCTGGTGGATCAATAATTCGCTGGATAAGTATATTCTTTCCTTTTTCTGCGGCGTCTCTGCAACCGGGCTTTTGGCTGTGGCCTATAAGGTTCCGACTATTATCTCCACCCTTGGCGCAACCATTTCCAAAGCGTATTCCGTTTCGGTGCTGCAAAATTTCGATCCAACAGATAAGGATGGATTCTTGGGGCAAAGCTATGCGGTCATCAGCTTTTCTATGGTGCTGTGTTCCTCCGCCCTGATGCTGATAAACATTCCGTTATCGCGGCTGCTATTTGCCAAAGAATTCCATGCGGCCTGGCAATTCGTACCTCCTCTGCTTTTATCGGCATTATTTAACTACATGTCGCTTTCCTGTGAAAACATGTGCCTTGCATTGAACCGCACGAGACTGATATCTTCAACGGCGCTGATAGGGGCGGGCATTAATACATTTCTGAACCTCTGCATGATCCCCCTTTTGGGAAGCTATGGCGCAGCGGTCGCCACGGCTATAGGCTTCTTCTGCGTATGGATGATGCGTTATATATGGATCCTGCGGCATATTCAATTGAAGAACGCACGCATAAAGGAACCCCTCAGCTACGGGCTGCTTTGGGGACAGATGTTCGCCGCATACTGGGGAAATCGTCTTTTGCTGCTGCAGATCTGCATTTTCGTCGTACTTATTTTCTTATATTGGCGCGAGTTTAGTCAAATGCTGCACGTCATTCTGAAAAGAATATCTTCACTACATTGTAAGGGGACACTGTGATGCTGCTATCCTATATTGTTTATTTCGGCTTACTGATAGAGTGCTGGATATTCTCTTATTTTGCCGAGAAGCGAAACCGCAAGCTTCTCATATGGGTAATCATTCTATCCCTTACCATGGCTGCCGGTCTGCGAGCCTATTCGGTAGGTCTTGATACCCCGAGCTATGTTGAGAAGTTTTCGTACATATACAAGGGGATGTTTTCCTATGCCTACGGTCTGGAGGAGTCCTTCAAATACATCTGCTATGGTATTTTGCACGTGATCCCGAATGCATCGTTTTTGCTTGGGCTATTGGCGCTGATTACGCACGCCTGCATTATTTTACGATTTTGGGAGCTGCGCGGGATCGCGTCCTTTCCATGCATGGTCGTATTCTATTATATGTCTTTCTACTTCATGTCCCTCAACGGGATAAGGCAATTTGTCGCTGTGGCAATCGTTTTTTGGGGAACGCGCTATTTGGGGCAGAAAAAGTTCCTGCGCTTTATTTTGTGCATTTGTATCGCCGCATTGTTCCACCAGACTGCAATCGTAGGCTTCCTTCTTCTGCTGCTGAATGCATTTCAGTGGAAGGAATTGCAGCAGAAGCAAAAGCTCCTGTACATTCTTTTCATTCTTTGCGTTCCGTTAATCATTGTCCTGCTTTCAAATAAGATGGCCCAATATAGCCGCTATTTTTCTGATCTTTCCATTAACATAGGGCTGATCGTGCCGGTAAAGCTTGCACTATGGATGTTGTGTATGCTGTTAATGGCGCACAGTGCAATGTATCAGGAATTCCTGTCATCCATCCATGCTTCCGAAAAATTCGACGTGCGCATATCGTACATAATTTATCTTTTTGGGCTTTTGCTCGTCTCATTGGGATACTTCTTCCCGACTTTTATCGAACGCATCAGTTGGTACTTTTATGTTTATGAAGGGGTATTTTATGGGGCCCTATTGAAAAATACGGAACGGGGCACAAAAATTCCAATTTCCTGTGGGATATTTCTCCTTATCGCCTATGGGTTCTGGTACAGTCTATCGCATGATTCTCAAGGAGTGATGCCATATCTGTTTATAATCTAAGCATATATTGACTTTTATATTCTGATATTTGTGTAGAACAAGAGCATGTCTCGCCGGTATTTACCGGTGAGACATGCTCTTGTTTATGTATTCGCCTCCGACAACGAGTTTCAAACCGTCTAGTCCACGACCTTTGAGTAACTGAAAGTGTCAGACTTACCCGATTTCCTCATTTACCGTAATGATCGAATGCGAATCGATCCAGTAGCATCCGAATCGCGCAAAGGCCACCGTCTTGCCTGAATAATCCGGAACCGTCATACTGACAAGATACCCGCCCGACATGGTATTCGTTCCCGTATCCTTCCAATACGGGGCTGCGATTACCGCCTTGTTCGCATCATAAAATGCGATGCGTTGTTCGTTGATAGCGGCCGACCCTTCCTTCAGGTTCATCCCCTCAAATCGTACCGTGTCCCCGGAATGGACCGGGATGAATCCGGTAATGTATGTCGATGCTTGCGGGGACGGGTTGCCAGAGCTGCTCAGCCGGTATCCCTGCTGGTATCCGACGCCGTTGAATACCGCCCCGCCGGCGTCCGTCGAAATGGGGATCTGATTTGTATACGCCGCAGTCGCCACAGCCGTGATAACGACGTTCCCGGTCACGCTTGCAATATGGACGGTGCTGCCGGACACCGCCGTGGCCGTGATATCTGTGCCGCCCATGGTGACCGAGATGCTGCCGAGTTTCTTCCCGGCATTGGGGGTAATCGTGACGCTGAGCGCCGCGCCTTCGCTGATTTCCGTCCCCGCAGCATTGCTTGTGCAGTCCGTCAGATGCTGCGTCAGAGTATACTGCGTAACGTAGTCGGAGGCATTCAGCGCGGCGGGCGTTCCGTTTATGGCTGCTGAACGGTATGCGTTCAGCTCGTCGATCGTCAATCCGGCTTTCAATGCCCACTTCACGACATTATCCCGGAGGGAGGACTTTCCGAATGACGCGAAATAATTGGCCAGGCCGGTGTAGTTGGCCGAGGTCCGCTTCTGCGGCGTTCCGGCATCCGAGAGAGAGGAAAAGCCCGAAAGCTCATAGTCCATGTCCACGTGCTTTCTGGAAACGCCAAGCAGCGCAAGCAGGATGAACGACAGGGTCCCCGTTCTGTCCCGCCCCAGTGAGCAGTGATAGATCACCCCGTTCCCGTGGATGACCACATCGAACACCGCCCGCAGAAGTGCGGCCATCTCTGCGTAATGGGATTTCGTCAGGTCAACGAGGTCGCTGTAATAGGCCGACAGGGGATACCGCTTGTAATACACCTCGCTCCCAAACGGGGAGCTTTCCAGAGACGCGTTATCCCGCAGATCAAAGTGGTAGCGGATATTTGCATTTTGGGCGATATTGGCATCTGCGGATTCCGCTGCACCCGGTGCGGCGCAACGATACATCCGCCCATACCTGACGGTTCCTCCGTCACATGCCCATCCACCGAGGTCCCGGCAGTTTTTCACATAGCCGATAAACTTCATCATGCGAACTGTTCCGGTCGGCTTCACGCGCCCGCTGTCGATTACATCCCCTCCGCTGCCTTTCACGATGTAGCGGAGGACGTGCCCGGGGACTGCGTTGTAGATCACGGATTCTCCTCCCAGGATATTGTTGAGCTTTCCCCCGATGCCGGTGGTCTCATCCTGCTGGTAACGCGTTCCCCCCTGCATCGTGAGCGCTTTGCCCAGCGGAGCATCCTTGATTCCGCTGGCCCCCGTGTAGCTGTCCAGCACGCTTACGCTGCCGCCGTTGGCGTCCGTATAAGCGGCCTCCGCCGCAGTCAGATAGGCCGCAACCGTGGTGCTCATTTGCGGGTACTCCTCCACGTCAGGCTGTAGCGGGGCGATCGCCAAAACGGCATCGGCCATTTGGGCGACCTTATAGGTGGCCGTACTGCCGTTTTTGGCCCGGATGGCATTTGCGATGGCCTGGACGCTTGCCTCCTCATAGAGCTTCTTTGCCATCAGTAGTTCACCTCCGTCCCATCCGGCAGGGCCGCCAGCACATCAGCGACTATCTCCGCCTTGTCCGCTGCCGTCCAGTAGTCCGTCCCCTTTACCGGCGTGTGGCCAGCGGGGCCCTGGGGGCCGGTATCGCCGGTGTCGCCTTTGGGGCCTTGCGGGCCGGTGCCGCCGGTGTCGCCTTTGGGACCTTGCGGACCGGTATCGCCGATGTCGCCTTTGGGGCCTTGCGGGCCGGTATCGCCGATGTCGCCTTTGGGGCCTTGCGGGCCGGTATTACCGTCTTTTCCGTCAAACTCTCCGCTGGCCTTGGCCTGTGCCAGCGCCGCCTCCGTGGCCGTCTGCAGCGTATCCGCCGACAGCGCCCCCACCTCCGCCGCCGTGTAGGTCGGTTTGCTGTCCTCTTTGGCCCACGCCGGTACGGTGGGGTCCGCCTCCTTCACCGGATGCTCGGTCAGGTACGAAGCCACGGCCTTGGCAATGTCCTCCTCGGACGCGCCGCCCATGCCACGGATCAGCTCCATCAGCTGATCGTACACGCTTTCGGGCGGGTCCGCCGGAGCGCCGCCGGGCGTGGTGACGGACGGCAGCACCCGCAGGTCCGCGCCCCGGCTGGTGTGCAGATCCCCGGCGTACAGGCCCACGGACGCCCACCCCGGCGTGCTGAGCACCGGCAGAGCCGCCGTATTGCCGGTGAATACCACGTCCTGATAGGTGCCGTCTGCCAGGTTCACCCGCATGGTCTTGGTATCGTAAGCGGCCCACTCTGCATCCAGGTCCCACACCACCGTGTAGTCGCTGTTGTTGCAGATAATCACGCCCTCGCCCTCAACGCACTTGTCGCGGACTTTGATTTTAATTTCGGGCATATACTCCCTCCTTATGCCGTCCTGCGCCATGTGTACACGGCCAGGTACGGCGGCATATTGTTGTGGGCCTGCCCTCCGCAGTTGGACGTGGCCTTGCCCGTGTAAGCATTGTACTGGGTACTCGCGGCCTTATACAGGCGGATGGCGTTGACGCCCTCCGTAATGCTCTGGCCCGTGTAATCGTAGCCGTGAGTGTGGTTTGCCATCTCCGCCGCCGTCAGGATGTGCTCCTCCTCGCCGCCGGTAGAGCCAGCCGCGTGAGAGTCGCCTGCCGCCAAGAGGAACCTGTCCTTGATCTGCTCCCAGGTGCCGCCAAACAGGTCCGCTGGAGGCGTGGCATCCGTGGACTGGTAGATGCTGCCGACGGGGTGGAGGTAGTCCAGGAGGGACTTGCCGTCGAACAACACCGCCGCGGGACCGGGCAGCTTCAGGTGCTTGATGAGTCCGCCCACAATCAGCGTGGCCGCCTCGGTCAGATACTGGCCGATGGACAGACCGTCCACAGCCGGCGCCGTCCGGAACAGCACCTGCGCCGATGGCAGCACCACAATCAGGCTGGCTGTGCTGCCCAGTGCGTCGGTGACGGCTATGCACACCTCATAGACGGTGTCCACCGCGGCCGGGATGACGCCGTAGGCGCTGGGTGTATACTGCCCGGCGGCGTCCGGCACGGCCTGGGAGCTCCAGGTGTCCGCCCCCTGGGCCCGGTAGCGGATGACATAGGCGGCCGTGTTCTGGCTGGCCAGCGGCGCCACCGCGCCCACAAAGGACACCTTGGCATGATCTCCGGCGGGGTTGTCCGTGCCGTCTGCATCACAGCGGGCGGTGCTGATGGATCGCACACCGGGCGCGGCGTAGGGCAGCACGGTGATGGTCCCTCGTAGGACGGTGGACAGCCCCCGGGAGTCTGTAACGGTGACGGCATAGGCCACCGCGCCGGACTCCGGCAGCGCGCCAGTAGTGGCTGTGGCCCCGGTGGCCGTCAGGCCGGAGATAGCCAGGGTATAGCCCTTGACCGTCGCCCCGTATTTCCCGTTGGCCGTCGTGACGGCCTTTAGGCGGCTCTTGGTCTGCACGTAGGCTCCGTAGGTATCTGCATACCCCCCAGCGTCCGAGAGCGCCACGGTGGCCACAGGGGCCGCGCTGGAGGGCACGGAGGCGGCAAAGCTATAGGACTGACTGCCCAAGGCCGTATCGCCGCTGTATGTGGTGATGGTCAGGGTACCCACACCGCTGGCGGCGTTGGGGATGTCGCTGGCCAGTTCCAGGGGCGGCGTCCAGGTAATGGACGTCGCGCCCGTCTCTGCTGACACCACGCCGGAGTGGGTGCCCCAGGCGTATGTGATCCGGTGCGTGTAGCTGCTGTCTGCCTTGGTAACGGTCAGTGTGGCGGGGCTGCCCAGCGTCATAGACGGGACCGCCAAAGAGGATGCCCGGGGGATGGTAGGCAGCGTGACCTTGCCGGATACAGACAGAGACGCTGGCGTCCATTGAGAGGTAAAGCCGCTGTGCCACTCAGCGGACAGCGTTACCGATGCCTCCCCCTTGGAATCGTGATCCACGGTGATGGTCTTGGTACCCAGGTCATACCATCCCTTAGCCTTGTAGCTGTAAGGGTGGTATACCTTGGAGCCCTGGAGCACATAGAAGCAGCTGTTAGCCGCCTGGTTGTAGCTCTCGCCGGTGCTGTCGTAGATCTGCAGCGCAAGGGCGATGGTGCTGCGGTTATTGGTCCGGGACTGCTGGATGGTGTACCCCAGCCACAGCCGCCAGCCGTATGTGGATTGTGCGCCGTACAGCTCACCCATTGGCATTCACTCCCTTCGCACCCACCACGGACCCATCCGGGGCAACCCGGACCACCAGATTGCCCAGATACAGGCACCCGGCGGTGGGATCGTCCGGGTCCATGGGCCGGATGTACAGCGACGGCGTATATACGCCCCGCTGGTTGATGGACAGCAGAGCCAGGGTCTCCCGGAGGATGTTCAGCCCCTGGTTGTTGATCTGCACCTTTACGGGGTCGCCCTCGCTGCCCAGGAGCATCCCCATGGCCGCGGAGAAGCTCATGTACTGGTTCATGGTGCGGACGGTCTGGCGGATATCGCCGGTGGCGTCCTCCACCTGCTCGGTGATCTCCTCGGATACCTCCATGCGGATCTGATCCGGCAGGATGGCCAGAGTGGCATCCATGACCCGCTTGTAGCTCTCAAAGTCCCCGATCTCCACATAGTCTTGCAGAGCCTCCAGGAGGATCTGCCGGTCCGACTGTGAGATCTGCGTCATGCGTTCGGTGAGGATCTGCTGCACGGTGTTGATCCGCTCCTCAGTCTCCTGCCGTACCTCCTCCATGCCCTGGGATACGCGGTTGCGCTCGTCCTCCACGTCGCCGGTAAAGGTACGCCGCGTCCGGCCCATGGTGACGGTGGTCTGCGCCGGGTCCAAGAGATCAATGTGCATTTGCAGCAGAGGCATGGCCGCCCGGATGCCGTGGGGCGTGGTGGCCAGCATGGTATACCGGCCTACTCGCCAGGCGGCCACAGCGGCGTCTGTAACGTGGAGATCAATGGCCTTGCAGGTAATGGACTCCTCCAGCGCCCAACCAGAGGTAGCCAGCCGGGCCGCTGCGTAGGACTGGAGGTTTCCGGCCACGGTGACGTCCTGCCAGTCCGTAGGTCCGGGACAGATCCAGCCGTACTTTGCCACACCGGCCCGGGACCAGACATACGGGCCCTCTTTGACCAGGTCGTCCGTCAGATCGCCGTCGGCCAGCTCCGTGATGGTCAGGCCGTCATGGCCCACCGGCAGGATGGCGGTGTAGATGCCGGTGCCGGTAAGCTGGCGCTCCAGATCCAGGAGGTTTGCCCCGAAGGTAACGGCCTGGGCATTGGTGAGCGGAAGATCTGCGTAGTAATCCAGGTAGTTGCCGTCCGACTCGTACCGCATCAGGAGGTATCCACCCAGGGCGGAGCCAGTAAGGCGGGTGGTCATGGCCTCCATGGTGGTAAGATACTTGGTGGAACTGCGGGTAATGTAGTTGTTGGCGTCCGTCACCGTACACACGCCGGGCTTGATCTGCTGCTCGGCCGAGGCCTTGGCATTGTGCTGGGCCAAGAGCCAGCGGAACAAGAAATCTACCACGTTGCCGTTGTTGGCAGCCGCCTGATAGTCCGCGTCCTCCGAGAAATCGTCCGGGTAAGCAAACGGGGGAACGGTGGAATCGTTGAGCACCGCCATGACGCCCTCCGCCGTAACGTTGAGGTTGTTGTAAAAGTCGCCCACCTGGGAGGTAATGCGGCCCCGCCACACCACATACCGGCCCTGCAGCAGCTCCAGACCGGGGCGCATATAGGGCAGCTTGTCCCGGTAAGGATGATCCGGCGGCAGAGAGAACGCCATACTCCCGGCCTTGCCGGCGGTAAGGTCCACCGACGCCGCCGAGGCGCACAGCCGGTCCGTCTCGTTGGCGCCGCGCGGATCGTACAGGATGTAATCCCCGTAACGCAGCTGATAGCCAGCAAAGTCCTGCGCAGTCTCCTGGGGGTCCGTGCCACAGACGGCAAGCCCGGCAACAGCCTTGCCGCATACCGCGCCAGTATAGCTCATAGCGATGCCTCCTGATAGGTGACGGACACCGTGGTTCCGGCTGCGGCTGTGACGGCAAGGGTATTGCCGCCGGCTGCCAGGCGGATGTCCAGGCTGCGATGGCTGCCGGCTGCCACCGCGATGTCCTTGCCGCCGAAGGTCAGCGTTGTAGCCGCCGACACCTCCACGGTGGGCACCACCGACCGGCACTCATTGGTCAGAGTCAGGGACAGCGTGCCCGATTCGGGCACGGTCCCCGTGACCGTGGTTTTTGCGTTCTTGTATTTCCACGGGTCGCAGCTGACTGTGACCGGGATGGTCTGCATCATTTTGACAAGCTCCACCCGCCCAACGGAGCATCGCCCACTGTAATAATGGGCGGTGTCCTCGGGGAATGTTATTTTAACGTGCTTGCCGTGGACTTTGTTGCAGAAATCGGAAATCGTAGC
>ERZ772855.3467-NODE-3467-length-11890-cov-25.052302_pt1 | contig 11890 bp, 5 predicted proteins | sample MGYA00511900_ERZ772855 | MGnify/ENA primary metagenome ERZ772855 (study PRJEB29015, sample SAMEA2737701) | human gut metagenome | biome: human gut; feature: human-associated habitat; material: faeces | place: China | collected 2012 ...
AAAGGACGCATCGCATAGAGAAATTTTTGTGAAGTTACTTTCACTCCATCATGTAAACAACCAACTTAACTTATTACATCAGTTTGATAAAGAAGGCTCATGGAAGTCACTTCAAAATCGTTGTAACCAATCCGGTAGTATTTATCGCCGTATCGTAGTCTATTCCTCAGCCGCTGCAATAGCAATACTGATAGGGATTACCTCCATTTTATATTTCAATGACCGGAACCTAGCACCTGTTATTGCCCAAAGCGAACAATCACAACAATCACCTCTTTCCCAAAATCCAGAAACTCCTAAAGCCACCTGGGTACAAGCAAACCAGTCTGTAGTTCCACTTTATAACAGCCAACGGGAAATCAATGGAAGTCGTATCAACAATGGAGAGATCACATTCCCACAAGAAAGTAATTATCCTCATAAGCCAGAACCAGATGCTGAATTATTACAGAATAAAATCATAGTACCCAAAGGTTCGGAATACGCAATAGTACTGGCTGACGGCACAAAAGTAAAAATGAATGCGGACTCCCATATCAACTTTCCGGTTCAATTCGGAGATACCCGGGAAGTTACTTTGGAAGGAGAGGCTATGTTTGAGGTTACACACGATGAAGCCCGCCCTTTCATAATAAAAACACACGACCATACTATTTATGTATTAGGAACAACTTTCAATATCTCGGCTTATCCCGATGAAGAATTATCAGTAACCTTGATTGAAGGAAAATTAAAGGTAAATGCTCCATCAGGTGAATATTATCTACTACCAGGCGAACATTACTCTTCTGCACAATCAAAAGTTTACAAAGTAGATCCTGAATTCTATATTTCATGGACTGAGGGCGCTATGGAATTTGACGCAATGCCATTTCCCTTGCTGATAGCCCGTCTGTCCCGATGCTATAATGTAGATATTCAAATAGCATCCAAGGAATTAGAAACCATGAAATTCACCGGAGTTATTTTCCGCAACAAGCCTTTGGACTTTGCACTAGACATCATTCATCGTGTATCCGACGTCAAGTTTGAGAAAAAGGGAGAAACCATATTAGTAAAAAAACAATAATCAAGCCCTGTATAACAGGAATATTCTAAATTATTAAATAAGTTATTTGAGTTTTATGAAAAGAAACGAGCTTTGGAAGAGTTTAGTAGCTAAACCTCCAAAAATGAGGTTTTTAGTAATGCTAATGTGCATATTCTGCACATTCAACGCTGTGTTTGCAAATGTATCAGCTGATAAGACAGTCACTATCAAAAGTGAAAACATCAGTGTGAAAGAAGCCCTTAACATGGTCAAAAAGCAAACCGGAATTAATATCATGTACGAAGATGCAACTTTGAACAATGTACCTTTGAAACTAACATTAAACAAAGAACCTTTAGAGCAAGCACTTTCAGTGATTTGTAGCCAGGCAGGTATGCGTTATGAGTTAGTGGAAAACAATTATGTGTTAATATTACCGATTGACAGAAATGCCAAACGCAGAACGATTACCGGAGTTATCAAAGATGATACGGGTGAACCGGTCATTGGAGCTTCTATTGTCATCCAAGGTACAACTTTCGGTACTGTAGCCAATATGGATGGGCAGTTCATGTTGTCTTATCCCGAAAATACTAAAAATGACGAACTAATGATCAGCTTTATCGGTATGCAGACGGTTAAGGAGAAAATTGGTAACAGACATGTCTTCAATGTAAAAATGGAAAGTGAAGTAACTAATCTGGACGAGGTTGTCGTAGTAGGTTATGGTACTTCCTCCATTAAGGACTTGACCGGTTCTGTTGCTTCAGTAGATTTAAAACAATTGAGCCAATTAAACACTCCTAATGTAACCTCCATGCTTCAAAACTTGGCTGCCGGTGTACAGGTATCCCAAAATACAGGTGTTCCGGGTGAAACTGTCCGTGTACGTGTGCGGGGTGCCACGTCATTGACCGGTTCCAATGAACCCTTGTATGTGATCGACGGAGTTCCTGTAGAAGATCCCAGTATGCTGGATGCAATTTCGCCCAATGATATCCAGTCTATGGACGTACTGAAAGACGCTTCTGCGGCTGCTATCTATGGTTCTCGCGCCGCAAATGGTGTAGTTATCGTTACCACTAAAAAAGGAGTGGAAGGTTCCAAACCTACCGTCAGCTTCAACTACAATGTTACCACTGATGTTCAAATTAAGAACTTCCGTATTTTATATGGTGATGAATGGCGGGAAACAGTACGCCGCTTTGCCAAAGAAACCTTGGTATATGATCCGTCCAACCAATATGCATTGGAAATTCTTGAACCTAATTCCACTGCATTAGGCAGTGCCAACACCAATTGGTTTGATGAAGTGAAACAAACTGCTATCCGCCATAATGCCGACTTGACTGTAAGCGGAGGTAGTAAAGTATCTAAATACCTTATTTCATTATCAGTATTCGATCAGCAAGGTATGGTCAAAGGAGGTGACTTAAGCCGATATAACGCACGTGTGTCTACAGAAATGAACGTGCTGCCTATCCTTCGTTTTGGTATTAATGCCAATATGAGTTATACAGACCAAAATAATGCGAACACATCACTATTTAGTGCGCAAGGATTCCGTCCTGACCTTCCTATATATAATGATAACGGTGAATTTGATATGTCCACAGGTCAAGCCAACCCGGTAGCCAACACCTATAAGAAAAATCATGATAATATTTACCGCATCATGGGAACCGTATACGGAGAAGTTGATATTTGGAAAGGATTCCGGTTTCGTTCCAGTTTATCGGGTAATTTACAATTTACTGAAAACAATTCATTCAGTCCAAGTTTTCTAAGTACTAGAAATGAAGCCAGTGGGTCAGAATATCATTATAAATATTCAAAAACCGTATTCGACAATACATTGAATTATAACTATGAGTTCAACAAGAATCATGTTTTGGATGCCGTAGCCGGTATCTCCTTTGAACGTGGTATAAGCCGTAGTACAAGAATGAATAGCCAGACTTATCCGGATAATGATATTTACACCAATTTAGGAAGTGCCGCAAGCATCTCATCTTGGGGTAACGGATATAATGCAAGTGGTCTGTTCTCTTCATTTGCCCGTATCAATTATAAATTAATGGAGCGCTACCTGTTCACTTTTACAGGGCGTTATGATGGTTCATCCATGTTTGGTTCGAACAACCGTTATGGTTTCTTCCCTTCAGGAGCCATTGCATGGCGTATCTCTCAGGAAAAATTCATGAAAAACCTGACATTCATTAATGATTTGAAATTACGTGCCAGCGTAGGTACTACCGGTACCCAAAACTTAACCAGCTTCTCTAATCGTGATTTATACGAAGCAACCAGTTATAATAACCTGTCAGCCATTATACATAAACAAGTGGGTAACCGCGACATCCGTTGGGAAAAATCGACCCAATATGATTTAGGTCTTGATTTCGCATTGTTCGATTACCGACTGACCGGTTCTATCTCCGGCTATATCAAAGATACCAAAGACTTGATCTGGTCATTTGATTTCCCGCCCAGTGCAACCGGTGGCTCTATGCAGATGAACCGTAATATCGGAGCATTGACCAACCGCGGTATTGAAATAAACCTGGTAGGCCGTGTATTATCTACTAAAGACTGGAACTTGGACCTGACCTTGAATATGTCACATAACAAGAATAAAGTCACCAAACTGGTTGAAGAAGGTAGAGCACAATCAGCTATGAATGTAGTAGTTCAAGGCAGCTATGCCGACCAAGTATTGGCTGTAGGCTATCCAATGGGAGCTTTCCATGGTTATGAATATGCCGGGATCATACAAGATCAAGCCAGAATAGATGAATTGAATGCCTATGCTAAATCAAAGGGACAAAGTTATTACGATGGTAACTCATTAAAACCGGGACATTTGGAAATTAAGGATTTAAATGGAGATGGAATCATCAACTACAATGACCGTGTTATTATCGGTAATCCGGATCCGGATCTGTTCGGCGGTCTGACTGCCAATTTATCTTATAAACAATTCAGCCTGTTCGCCAACTTCGGATATCAGATCGGTGGTTTGAAGATTTATAACAAAACATTGCAGAATCTACCCGGACAATTAACCGGTTTGATTGACTATGGATTGAATGACAGATGGTCTGACACCAACAAAGATGCCAAATACCCGGCCTTGTATATAGGTGACGGTGTACCTAGACTAACCGATCATGAATTGTTTAATGCCTCCTTCTTCCGTTTGCAGGAAGTGCGTCTGACTTATAATTTACCTTTAAACAAAGTAATTAAAGGACAACTATTTGTCTCGGCTACCAATTTGTTCACGCTCACCTCTTATCCGGGAACAGACCCTGCTACCGTAAACAGTAACAGCAACTATGGCGGTAACTATGAAACCTCCACTTATCCGGGTTTCCGCTCTTTCTCGGCTGGTTTAAAAATTAACTTATAATCATTTAAATGTATAATCGAATGAAAAAATATATATTCTTAGCTTTACTTACAATGGGCGTTTCCTCGTGCCAGTTGGTAGATGTCTTGGACCAAAAGCCCGAATTCGAAGCAGATTTAGACGGTGCCATCACAACACCCGCTGCTGTAGAGTTAGCCTTAAACGGAATCTATTACTCCTTGCCCGGAAATGGATTCAATGTCATATTTCCTACAGTAAGTGGTTCCTTCAAAGCCGGGACCATGTGGCGTCAAGAAATTGTCAGCGCCGGTAATGCCGTTTACTACTCCGAACGAATGTTGCCTACCCTATCATTCAGTGATGCAACGGAATGGGATGCAGATTACGCTGTAATCAAAAACGCCAACTTCCTGGAAACAGCCTGTAACCGCATGAGTGACGGAGAGTTCTCCGGAAACCGTAGAGCCGAAGTGTTAGGTGAAATAGCCTATTTACGCGCTTTGGCCTACTTCAATATCTTGGTTCGTTACTGCGAATTTTGGGATATGAATAGTGAATATGGAGTTGTCATGCGTAATGAAGCTCCATCCGTATCCAATGCTTTAAAGGCACGTAGCTCCGTAGCCGATTCTTATCAATATATTCTGGATCAACTGGAAATAGCTATTGAAAAAGCTCCTGATTGGAAAAAGCTTTCACAAGCTTCTAAAGAAGCAGCCAAGGCATTAAAGGCAAGAGTATTGCTGTATGCAGGAAAATACACAGAAGCGGTAGCAGCAGTTAATGATGCAATTGATACAAATTCTCCATTGCCGGAAGCAAACTATGGTGACGTTTTTGATAAGTTTTCAACAACCAAAGAGATTCTATTCGCTCGTGTATTCGACCAAAAAGATGCCACCAACACTTCAACCCGTCAGCAATGTTACGGTAACAGCCCCACGAAAAAACAAGGTTACTGGGGGCCCACCAATGAGTATGTGGAACTGGTGGGGGATGATCCTCGCGCCGATGCCATCTTCTCTAAAGTAGACAGCCTGATGGACAGCCGCAGTTCTGCGGTAGCCTACAACCTGAAATCGGTAAAGAAGCTGCTGAATGATGCCAATGACATGCCTGTCATCTTCAGTCGTGTTTCCGAACTCTACCTGATTAAAGCCGAAGCCTTGTATCGTTCAGGAGCCTCTATATCCGAAGCCTACGCACCGATCCGTAAACTACGCGAAAGAGCAGGAGCCGAAATAATTCTTCCAGCCAATAACGAAGAACTGGAAACCGCCATATTCAACGAATGGATGCTGGAATTGTCTTTCGAGAACTGGCATGAATGGTTTGCCATGATCCGTTTTGCAGGATACACAGAGAAACCCGATTTCACCCGTCTGCTTGCTTTGAACAAGACGTTAAGAGAAGCTTTGGAAAAAGAATATGAAAAATCGGAAGCACAAGGAGACAATTATTACCAACGCATCATAGACCGCCGTATCGATGCCATTCCGTCATCAGAAATCAGTTCTAATCTGGAATGTAAACAAAACCCTGGTTATTAACATATTAAATTCAAAGACATGAAAAAATATATCTTACTCATTTTCGCATGTATCTATGCGATTCACTTAAATGCCCAGAATGCAGGAATCAATTTCCTGCACGGCACTACTTGGGCAGAAGCCGTAGCTAAAGCCAAAGCAGAAAACAAATTGATATTCATTGATTTCTATACCCAATGGTGTGGACCTTGCATGAATATGGCACAAACTGTATTCTCATTGCCTACAGTGGGTTACTACTATAACCAAACTTTCATCAACCTCAAAATTGATGCTGAAGAAGGTGAAGGAATTACATTAGCCAAGAAATACGGTGTACGCAGCTACCCTACTTATGCCTTCGTCGATCCTGCTACCGAAGAAATTGTTCATCGCAGCAGCAGCCGTCAGACTCCCGAACAGTTTATTCAGACAGGAAAAGATGCAAACATTCCTACCAAACGCTCTTTTTACCTGCAAGAGCAATATACCAAGGGGAACAGAGAACGTGCATTCCTGATTGATTACATCAATTATCACTATTCAGTCTATGCACGCAATAACGTACAAGCCGCTTTTGATGAATTAATAAAAGGAGGTGCCAAACTGACTGATCCGGATGTATGGGAAGTATATGTAAACACTATCAATGGCATGAACCCGTACCTGAAGCAAGTATCAGACAATTATGCAGATTTCTGCCAGCGTTTCGGCAAAAAAGCTGTTGATGCTAAATTGGCAAAAGAAACTTCATACGGCGAATTGGCGGAAATTGAAGCCTTATGCAACTATGAAGGAAAAGATTTCAATCTGAAAATGATCCGTATCAATAATGATATCCGGGAACAAAAGTATGAAGCGGCAGCTACCCAGATTGATGCGATGATTGCAGACACCACAGTCAATCAGCAAGAGTTAATCAGTAGACTGAAATTTATCGCCCGTTTGGGATACAAAGCAGAGGAACTTCCCGAATTCTGGTTCAACAAATGTGTAGGCTATCTGCAATACATTGCTTATAACCAAACAGACAGAGATGATGCTTTCATCCATCAGGAATATGCAGCCGCCTTGGAAATGGTGCTTCGCAAACTGAACGGCAAAGCCCCCATCCCTGCCTGCCTCAGCACAGAACCCGCATACGGAAAAAAAGTCTATAACATGCGTCCCGATGCATTGAAAATGAAACCTAAAAGGAAAAAATAAGATGAGAACTCTAAAATCCATCATGGTACTTGGCCTTGCGCTGAGTACCTTTACCGCTACAGAAGCTGCAAAGCTCACTTTTAAGGTCACCAATCCCAATGAGAAGGTCAAAGTGAGATTGACTTTCAGCCAAAGTGGCGAACAAAAAGAAGTGGCGATTGATGCCGCTGGAAACGGCAACATAGAAATCACAGGATTCACTCCGCAATATGTAACCATGCAATACACACGCGGACGCCGTACTCTTTATCTGGATCCCAATCAAGACCTTACCTTGTCATTCGACAGTGACAACATGTGGAGAAACACAACCTTTGAAGGAGCAGGTGCCGCTATCAACACCTATCTGGGAAGCAAAGAGCTCCAATCACTCGGTATGCCCGATATGAAAATGCAAGAGGCCGCCCTCATACACAAAGGAGACAGCCTGTACGCAGCCAATTGCCAAGTATTGGAAGCCGCAAAACTTCCAGCCGATTTCACTGCACAGGAAAAAATACGTTTGCAATTCTATACGTATTATTATTTCTCCAAATACGCTTTGTATCATCCTCATTTTGGAAAGGATGACAACTATATTCCTTCCAAAGCATATTATGAAAAACTGGAAGCTATTACTCCGATCAATGCCGGTTTATTAGCTCTAAAAGAATATAAGGCTTTTCTTCCCGATGCTATCAGCGCCTTTAGTAATAAAGGAAAAACAGTTGCATCCAATTCTACAGAACAAAGTGTAAACTACGTAGATGCAACCATACAAGATGAAAAGGTTGCAGAATTTCTGATTGACCAATTTGTTTATAACTTTGTAGACAATAACGGGCTGGATGAAGCAGACGGGCTGATTGTCCTATTCCGCAAACATGTGAAGGATGCAAAGTCCATAGAAAAATTCAACGCACTTTGTACCAAGTGGGAAAAATTAAGATCAGGCAATCCCTCAGCAGCTAGCTTCTCCTATCCGGATATAAATGGGAAAACAGTATCTTTGGCAGATTTGAAAGGGAAATATATCTATATTGACGTGTGGGCTACCTGGTGTGGCCCTTGCCGTGGAGAACTTCCTGCGTTAAAGGAATTGGAAGAGAAATATGCAGGAAAGGATATTCATTTTGTCAGCCTGTCATGCGACAAGAACAAAAAGGCATGGGAGAACATGGTAACAAAGGATCAACTAAAAGGGATCCAGTTACACATGGGAACAGACAGGACCTTTATGGATGCTTACCTCATCAACGGCATTCCCCGTTTTATCCTGCTGGATCGGGATGGCAAAATCATCTCTGCCAATATGACCCGTCCGTCAGATCCCAAGACAGCAGAGAAGTTCAATGAACTGTTAGGACTATAAAACTCTCTCTTATATTAAACATTAATCTAACGATAGGCTTTCTTCGTGAGGAGAGGGCCTATTCTATTTGTTTTAGCCAGGAGAACGATACAGAAAGAGAATAAAAGACACGAACTATACAGATCTTACAGTATTGTCTAAAACACCTGTAATTTCCGTATAATTCGTGCCCGAACAATTTAAATACGATGATTTTTATTGTAGGAATGAAATCAGCACACCGGCAGCCACGGCAGAACCGATAACTCCTGAAATGTTACTTGCCATACAATATTGAAGCACATGATTTTTGGGGTCATACTTCAAAGCAATTTCATTAGCCACACGGCTGGCCATGGGCACAGCACTCAAACCTGTAGCCCCAATCAGTGGATTGATCTTCTTCTTAGTGAAAAGATTCACCAACTTCACAAACAAGATACCACCGGAAATAGACAAGGCAAACGCCAAGAAACCACCTATCACAATACCGATAGTAGTCCAATTCAAAAATGCCTCCGTAGTCATTGTCGCACCGACTGACAACCCCAAGAAGATAGTTGCCGCATTCATGATACTATTTGAAGCTGCATCAAACAAACGTGAAGTATCACTACCTATTTCCTTAATCAAGTTACCAAACATCAACATACCAATCAAAGGCACTGCACTTGGCACAAACAGAGCGACCACCGTAGTCACTACAATCGGAAATACAATCTTCAGCACACGAAGATTCTTGATTTCTACCGAAGAAGGATATTTCTTTTCCTGTTCCTTCATATTGATACTCAATTCTTTCTTCGTACACCAGATTTTCACAACCAACGGAATGATAACGGGTACCAGAGCCATATACGAATAAGCGGCAATAGCAATCGGCCCTAGCAAATGGGGAGCCAGTTTAATAGTGGTAAAGATAGCGGTAGGACCGTCTGCTCCACCAATAATACCCAATGAAGCCGCCTCTTTCGGAGTGAACCCCATCAAGATAGCTACCAACAATACTGTGAAAATACCCAACTGTGCAGCAGCTCCGAAAATAGAAAGCCGCAAATTACGCAACATCGGACCAAAGTCTGTCAAAGCACCTACCCCCATAAAAATGATAGGCGGAAGAAAACCGGTCTTAATCAACATGTAGTAGATAAAGTTCATCAGGCCCAAGTCGTGCGCAATTTCGTGCAACGGCATTTCCCAGATGTTCTTCAGTGCTCCATTCACCATTACCATGCCGTTTTCATCGGCCTGGACAACCCCCATCTCACCACCGGGAAAGTTAGCCAGCAACACTCCGAAAGCTATCGGAATCAGCAGCAGCGGTTCGTACTTTTTCTTGATCCCCAAGTAAAGTAAGATGAACGCAATGGCATACATTATCAAGAATTGCGGTTCAGCAATAATATTGCTGAAAGCAGTCATATCATAAAGTCTTTCAAATATATCTTCCATTATACTATTTTCATTAATACGTCATCCTCTGAAACCGTGTCACCCGAATTAGCGCAAATAGCAGTTATAGTACCGTCATATTCCGCACGGATCGCATTATAGGTCTTCATTGCTTCGACGTAACAAATCACATCACCTTTATTAACCTTTTCACCCACCTTCTTCGGAGTTTCCTGGGCATTCTTTACTAGGAAGAATTTACCTTCCAACGGAGAAAGCACATCTTTCCCTTCCCCTACCGGAGCAGGAGCAGCTTGTGCGGGAACTGCACCCGAAGCAGCTGTCAGCGTAGCAGGATCTACAGCACCATATGCCACTGTAACGCGATAAGGTTGCCCGTTCACATCCACCGTCAATACCTTGGTCTTGTTTTCAGCTTCGACAGGAGTAGTGGCATTCGCTTTCTCCTCACGACGTTTCTTCACATCTGCCAAGAAGTCTTCTTTTGCCTTCCCGCTCTTATAAGCTTCATACTGGGCCGGATGCATGGCATACTCAAACAGTTCTTCGTCATCCTGTCCTTTATCCCATTGTTTTTCAAGCATCATCTTGCGATATTTTTCCAACTGGTCGGGATAATTGTCCTGCGGATTGCCATCAAAGAACTTGCGGCCTTCACGTTCTGCCTTTTCAATAATTTCAGGGGCCAGTTTACCCGGTAAACGTCCCGCTTTACCCAAAATCATATCCCAAATATCATCGGCAATCATTCCCCAACGTTCCTTACCTTTCTCCATAGCCATTACATTCATCATGGCAAGGTTCTTCACATACTGGCTGAACGGAGTAACCAAAGGAGGATAACCCACACGCGGCCATACGTAAGCAACTTCATTGAACAACTTGATCAACAATTCATCCTGAGTCATAAACGGCAGGTTACGTTTTGCCTTGTACTTGTTGATAGATTCCAGATTCGTTTCAAGATCGGCCATCAAACTTCCCATCATGCCGCCCGGCAATCCCGGAGCAATCAGTAAAGAATTCATCAGACGGTTTTTGGGACTGATATATAAACCAAGGAAATCATCCATAAACTCCTGAATCATGGAACGCACTTTCATATACGCTTCCATATTAATTTCGGGCACTTTAAATCCGGCATCTTTCAACATGGCTTGCACACTAATCAAATCAGCATGGCCGGTTCCCCATGACAATGGTTCCATACCTACATCAATATAGTCGCAACCAGCCTGGCATACTTCCAAAATAGAAGCCATATTGAATCCGGGTCCCGCATGAGAGTGATACTGTATAGGAATATTTTTAATCTTCTTGATTCCGGCAACAATCTTTCCCAATGAAACGGGACGTCCGATGCCGGCCATATCTTTAATACAGATTTCATCGGCTCCGGCTTCTATAAGCTGCTTGGCCATATTCACATAATATTCCACAGTATGTATCGGAGAAAAAGTGATACAGAGCGAACATTGTGAAATCATTCCGGCTTCGTGAGCATAGCCGATAGAAGGGATAATATTGCGGACATCATTCAATCCGCAGAAAGTACGGGTAATATCTGTTCCTTGCGCATGTTTAACCTTATAGAATAATTTACGGACATCTGCCGGGACGGGACTCATGCGGAGACCGTTCAGCGCACGGTCCAGCATATGAGTCTGGATGCCTGCTTCGTGGAAGGGTTTCGTCCACTCGCGCACAGCTCTATTCGGATTTTCACCAAACAATAAATTTACCTGTTCAAAACCACCACCATTTGTTTCCACACGGGCGAAACAGCCCATTTCAATAATAGCCGGGGCAACCTTAACCAACTGGTCTACACGAGGCACGTACTTACCCGCACTCTGCCACATATCGCGGAAGACCAGACTAAATTTTACTTCTCTTTCCATTTTTGATAAATGTGTTTTTCTTTTTTTGGATTATAACTTCTCAATCTTTATCACCTGACCTTTACCTGCTGTCAAAATCTCAACTGCCGCCTTAATAGCATCCATAGC
>ERZ772855.3476-NODE-3476-length-11857-cov-4.681664_pt1 | contig 11857 bp, 6 predicted proteins | sample MGYA00511900_ERZ772855 | MGnify/ENA primary metagenome ERZ772855 (study PRJEB29015, sample SAMEA2737701) | human gut metagenome | biome: human gut; feature: human-associated habitat; material: faeces | place: China | collected 2012 ...
AGAAGGTTGCAACTGTAACCAGCAAGGGTGTTGTAAAGGCAAAGAAAGCAGGAACAGCTACGATCACAGCAACAGCAAAGGATGGCTCCGGTAAGAAAGCCACCTGTAAGATTACAGTGAAGAAAGCAGCTTCGATCATACCGATGCCAACACCGGAAGAACCGCTGATCGTTAAGAGCCTGAATATAGCACAGCCGGATCTGTTAACCGTTACATTAACAAAGCAGGCCGCACTCACGGCTTCGGACTTTCAGGTATGGGCAAAGAAATATGAAAGTGCAGACTATCTGAAACAGTATACGATCGGACAGATAACAACAACGGATTCGCTTACTTATAAGATTAAGCTTACAGGAGATTCGGTGTTACAGAAAAACTCCTATATAAAAGTAGTAGTTCCCAAATTAAATCTGTCAAGAGAATGTATCTATCGGGATGAAACTTATACGATAGAAAAATCAGAAACATATGTATACAAACTTGGAGATTCTGTTGATGAGAGTCAGACACTTGGAAAGGGCTATTCCAATTGCTCTGTCAGCGGACTGCCGGCAGGGGTTAGATATCAGATCAAGACAGCTGCTGCCACATGTACACTTAAATTTAACGGTAATGTGACAAAGAAAGGAAAATATACAAGTAAATTAGTCTATGAAGATGAACTTGGTAACAAATTCAGTATGACTATCATCTGGCTGGTTTATGATGGAACGGAACTGCTTGTAAAGGATACGGAAAAGGTTCTGACAACTGCGTGGGGAACTACGCTTCCACAGCTTGCGGTATATGGCGGAAACGGAACTTCTACAAGTGATTACACATATGAGCTTCTACAAGAAGGCAGTGACAGCGCTGCATTAGCAGTTTCTTCACTTATCAATGGTGGAGCCGGGATACAGGTATCATCCCCAAAACTGTCGGTCGGAACCTACAAGCTTCGTATCCGTGCGACAGATAAGACAGACACTTCTATGACAAGCACAGGAACTCTTACACTAAAAATTATAGAAGGTGGTTATTTACAGGGAAAAGTAAAAGATGCAAATGGCGATCCACTGACCAGTTTTCAATTCACTATGAAGAACCAAAATGAATATGCGGAGTATACGGATGAGGTAAGTGGCAGATGGAATGGTGTTGGTAAGGATGGAGCCATTTTAATGCAGGATCTGGAAGCCGGTACTTATGATGTTACGGTATCCAGTTATAGTGGAACAGTAAGTACTACTGTTTATAATCTGAAGACTCAGAAAGCGGCATATGGAACAGATGATGTGTATCCGGTCTGGTCATTTGATGTCACACTTCCCGTATATAAGGTTACTATAGAGCTGGACCCGGATGTACCGGATGCAGTGAAAAATATAACCGGTTTTGGCAATTGGCAGGATGTTTCAGACGGAAGTTATTACGGATCTAGCAAAATTGTTTATCTGGAAAATGGAACTCATCATTTAACCTGTCGAAAGAGTATAAGTGGTGAAATTTATAATTTTTATCTGGATGTGACGGTGAACGGAAGTAATACGACCGCATATGCATATGTCAAAGAATAAGGTTCGTATGAGAATAGATTAGGGAATCTACAGAAGGAGAGTATAGATGAAAGAAAGACGATATAATTTGTCTGTGAAAAGATTTCTGGCATGGGTGATAGCGATCGCAGTTGCAGTATCCATTCTTACTGTCCCACAGACAGAGAGCTATGCAGCCGGTGGTAAGATCAAAACCATAGCGGTTACGAATCTGCCGGCAAAGCAGCTTACATTGAAAAAGGGCAAAACTTTTACATTAAAGACGAAGGTAACAACGACCGGTAAGATATCAAAGAAAGTCACATTTAAAACAAGCAATAAAAAGATCGTGACTGTAAATACCAAGGGGAAGATCACAGCGAAGAAAAAAGGAACCGCCAAGATCTATGTTATTTCCAAAGCAGATAAGAAGAAAAAATGTACGATCACGGTTACGGTCGGTACCCCGGTTACCAAGGTGAAGTTAAATAAGACAAAGGCAAACTTAAATGTTGGTAAATCACTGACCTTAAAGACAACCCTTTCACCAAAGAAACCAAGCAATAAAGGAATCATTTGGAAAAGTTCAAATACCAAGGTTGCAACCGTTACAAGCAAAGGTGTCGTAAAGGCAAAGAAAGCGGGAACCGTTACGATCACAGCGACAGCAAAGGATGGTTCCGGTAAGAAAGCAGCCTGTAAGATCACTGTGAAGAAAGCGGCGGTGACTCCGGTTGTTCCGGAAGTACCGGTTGTGATCCAGAACGTGAGTATTGTGAATAAAGCAGTGCTTCAGGTGACATTAAATAAAGCAAAAGTATTACAGACATCGGATTTCGCGGTATCCAGTAAGGTATATGGATACGGAAGCTTTGTAAGAAAATGTGTGATCGATCATCTGGAAACAACAGATAACATTACATATAAGCTTTATCTGGACAAACAGGATATTTTTTATAATGGAGATATTGTTCAGGTATCTGTTCCGACATTAAACAGTACAAAAGAACTGACATATCGGACAAAGCCGACAGAGATAACAATAAGATCGGAAGTACGACGTAAGAAAGGAACAGTGGTAGGGACCAGTTCCTCAGATACTTCAGGAGTTTATGATCCGGATGTACAGGGCTATGCAGTATATACAGTAAGCAATCTTCCAACCGGTCTTTCATACAAGGTGGTAGATGACGCAGATCAATCCGGTTATCTGCAGTTTTATGGTACCCTGAAAGAGACAGGAATTTGGGAGACAAAGGTTGATGTCGTAGATGAATTTGGAAATAAGATTCATTATATCAAGGTATGGAAAGTATATGATGAAAGGACAGTCATAGCACAGGATATTACAAAATATGGATGTCTGAGTTTTCCAGCTCCAAACAAACCAAATGGAACTTATACAGTAAAGCATGGAGCACAGATAAGTCCTATTGGTGGAAATGGCAGTTACAAATATGAAGTTGTGTCAAAAGCAGATTGTCTGGATTTGGTGATGTCAACAACCGGAGTACAGTATTGTTCGATTGATACAGATCAGGCTGGTGAATATACCATGAAGATAAAGATCTCTGACAGCAGGGATGCCAGTGTTTTCACATACTGTACAGTAACCTTTGTTATAAAGCCGGGAGTCCTGCTCCAGATTACAGCTACCGATCTGGATGGGAATAAGATCAAATATACCGGTATAGATACTTATTTGTGCAGACTTAAATCCCAGTGGAAGGATAATTCATACAGTGAGATCAGCTATGCACGAGAGGTCGGGGAGATTAGCGATGGAATGGCAATATACAGCTATGTACCGGAAGGAGTCTATGATATCTCGATTGAGGATGAAAGAGGCGGAACAGGAGCCTATGCAAGTGATTATTTTGTAAGTGCAGCTACGAATGAAGTTACGTTTGCTCTTCCTGTATATCAGCAGACTGTCGTGTCGGATAATACGGATTTTGCAGATCTTAGCGAAATGGGAGAGTGGAAGGATGAGAATGGAGTTGTACAGGGAAAAGGCGGATACCTCTATCTGGCGGTTGGCAATTATACACTGACCGGTACCGCGGAGAAAGATGGGGTAACCTATCAGGCAACTCTTAAGATATCAGTTACAAATACTACACGGGCCAATATGGTAACCGCCCATGTAGTGGCTCAATAAATAAAAGGGGAGACTATTTTATGAAAAAACATACGAAAATGTCAGTATTAAAACGTATTCTGGCAATTGTGATCGCAGCAGCAGTAGCGGTTTCCATACTTACGGTTCAGGATGTGGAAGTAAGTGCGGCGACCGGTAAAGTAAGATCTGTGGCAGTCACAAATCTGCCGGCAAAACAACTGACACTTAAAAAAGGAAAGACATTTACCTTAAAATCAAAGGTAACAGTAACCGGAAAGGCTTCAAAGAAGGTTACATATAAGACAAGCAATAAAAAGATTGCGACGGTAAATGCAAAGGGCAAGATCACAGCGAAGAAAAAAGGAACCGCTAAGATCTATGTGATCTCAAAGGCAGATAAGAAGAAAAAATGCACGGTCACAGTGACAGTCGATACACCGGTTACCAAGGTAAAGCTGAACAAGACCAAGTCCACGATGACAATTGGCAAAAAGCAGACCTTAAAGGCAACGGTTACACCGAAGAAAGCCAGCAGCAAGGCAGTCGTATGGAAGTCATCCAATAAGAAGGTTGCAACTGTAACCAGCAAGGGTGTTGTAAAGGCAAAGAAAGCAGGAACCGTTACGATCACAGCAACAGCAAAGGATGGCTCCGGTAAGAAGGCATCCTGCAAGGTAACAGTGAAGAAAGCGTCTGCAGCGAAACCGGACAATCCAGTTCCAGTAACGCCGCTTGGTATCAAGAGTGTGAAGATCGTACAGGGTGATATGATGGAGGTTACCTTTACAAAGGCAACAGTACTTACGGCAGCAGATTTTAATGTGTGGGCAAAACGATATGAAAGTGCAGACTATCTGAAGAAATATACAGTGAGTCAGGTAACGACAAAGGATTCCATTACTTACAAGGTCTATATCACGGGAGATATGGTATTTGGCAAAGGGCTTTATATCAAGGTAGAGGTACCAAAGTTAAAGTTGTCAAAAGAGTGTGTGTATATGGAAGATACATACAATGTCGAAAATTCTGTAACATTATCATATAAAGTAGGAGCTACAGTAAAAGATATAAGACAGAGACTGGGAACAGGTTATGCGAATTATTCGATCAGCGGGCTTCCTGCCGGTATTCAATATGAGGTCACAACAGAGGCAACGAAACGGGTGATGGAATTTTCAGGATCACCGAGAAAGGCCGGGGTGTATGACAGCGTTCTGGTTTACGAAGATGAGATTGGCAGTAAATATCGTTTGACAATCCGTTGGATCATATATGACGAGAACAATCTGATCGTATGTGATAAAGAAGAAGGGGCAATAAATACTGATTGGAGTAGTTTATTTACACCGGTGTATGCATATGGAGGAAGCGGTTCTTATACATATGAGATCATAAGAGCAGAAAGTGACAGTGCGATCCTGGATAACTGTAAGATTACAGATGATGGAGATAAGATCAATATCAATGCAAAAGGGATTGCATCAGGGGTATATAAGATCCGTATCCGTGTCATAGATCAGAAGGATGGTACAAAGACAGGAACGGGAACACTTACTTTTACAATTGTAGATTCCTATTATATCAAGGGAATTGTAAGAGATGCGAACGGAGATCCGATAGAGCAGTACCGTTATTCAATAATTAATAAGAATAAATATGCGGAATATTCAAATACGATAAGCGGAGTAAGGTATAGCACCTATAATCTCAGTACCAAAAAATATGATGGTACGTTTTACAATGAAGGTCTGGAAAGCGGCATATATGATATCACGATATCCGATCGAAGCGGGTCTGTAAGCAAGAGTATTTATAATCTGACAGCATTACCAAGAAAGGAAGGGCAGACATCGACGGATACGGATCTGAAGATGATGTTTGATGTTACACTTCCGGTTTATAAGATCAAGATTGAGATGGACCCAAATGCGCCGGAAGAAGTACAGGGATTTACGAAATTCGCTACCTGGCACGATGTAGCCGGATCGAAATATTACAATGAAGGAACAACACAATACCTTCCAAACGGAACTTATCATCTAAGCTGTACCGGTACGGTGAATGGCACAAAATATGTCTTTTATGTGGATATAACCGTGAATGGCAGCAATAAAACAGCATATGCTTATGTAAAAGAATAAGATATGGGGATGGATGTTACATGAGTCTGAAGAAATATGGAAGGAGAGTATAAATGAAGGAAAGACGAAGAAATTCACGGGTAAGAAGAATACTTGTATGGGTGATCGCAGCAGCGGTGGCAGTATCCATTCTTACCATTCCACAGACAGAAAGTTATGCGGCAGGGGGTAAGGTAACAAAGGTAGCGGTATCCAATCTTCCGGCAAAGCAGCTGACACTGAAAAAAGGAAAAACATTTACTTTAAAGCCCAAGGTAACAGTAACCGGAAAAATTTCAAAGAAGGTTACTTATAAGACAAGCAACAAAAAGGTTGTGGCAGTGAATGCAAAAGGTAAGATCACAGCAAAGAAAAAAGGAACAGCAAAGATCTATGTGATCTCAAAGGCAGATAAGAAGAAAAAATGCACGATCACGGTAACGGTCGGAACACCGGTTACCAAGGTGAAGCTGAACAAGACGAAATCAACAATGACAGTCGGAAAAAAGCAGACCTTAAAGGCAACGGTCACACCGAAGAAAGCAAGCAGCAGGGCAGTCGTATGGAAGTCATCCAATAAGAAGGTTGCAACGGTTACAAGCAAAGGTGTTGTAAAAGCAAAGAAAGCCGGAACGGTTACGATCACTGCGACGGCAAAGGATGGCTCCGGTAAGAAAGCAGCCTGCAAGATCACAGTAAAGAAGAAAACGACAGTAAAACCTGCAGATCCGGAACCAACAGCACCGACTGTGATCAAGAGTCTGACGATCCTTGGAAATGCAGATATTCAGGTGGTACTTAGTGCCAAACAGGCATTAAAAGCATCGGATTTTACAGTTTCCAGTAAAGTGAATGGATATGGTAAATATGTAAGAAAATGCGTACTTGACAGTGTGACAACAACAGATCAGATCACATATCGGATTCATTTGAACAGACAGGATGTGCTCTTTAACAGTAATATGGTTCAGGTATCTGTTCCAAAATTGAAGACCAGTAAAGAAGCGGTATATCGAAAAGCTGCCAGTACAATAACGACCAGCGAAGTAAAGATATTTGCAAAGGGTGACGGATTCAACACAAAGAAGGATGTAACCTATTATAAACCGGATATATCAGGACTTGCTGTTTTTACAGTTGGAGAACTGCCGCCGGGCGTTTCTTATAAAGAGGTACAGACAGGCAGTAATTCAAATTATCTTGAATTTACAGGCGTACTTACTGCGAGCGGGATCTATACAACAAAGATCGATGTAGTAGATGAACTTGGAAATAAGATACATCATACGATCACCTGGAAGGTATGGGATGATCAGACAATCGTTGCAGAAGATATTATACAATATGGGAATTTAAAGAATCCGGATGCAGCCGCCGGTAAACCGGATGGTGCGTATACATCCAAAGAAGATGCGCAGATTCTGCCACGAGGCGGAAGCAGTACTTACACATATGAAGTTGTTTCGAAGGCAGACTGCATGGAACTGACACCGGATGGATTTTATGCTTATGGTACGATAGATACCAGGCAGGCGGGAACTTATTCTATGAAAGTAAAGATCACAGACAAGAAAGATTCCTCTATTTTTACATACTGTACAGTGACATTTGTCATTACAAAGGGAATTCGTGTGAAAGGAACATTTGTGGATCTGGATGGTCATAAGATCAAGAATACAGTTTCAGATACCTTTTTGTGTTATATCAAGTCCAGGTGGACGGATCGGGCATACTCCATTGATCTGAAAAAAGAGATTGGAAAGTACAATAGTAGTACCGGAACGGTATATTTTGATGTCCCGGAAGGCAATTACGACATAAGAGTGGTAAATAAGGCCGGAGGGGTAGAAAAATATCTTGAAAATTATACAGTAAGTGCATCAACAAGCAATAATTACCAGATCGTGCTTCCGTTATATCAGATCACGGTTGCATCAGATAATACAGCATTAAGTGCTTCATCTTTTGGAGAATGGGAAGAAGCAGATGGTACTTTGAGAGGAAAAGGTGAGTATCTGTATCTTCCGGTTGGAAGTTATACACTGACCAGTACAGCAGAGAAAAATGGGGTAACCTATCAGGCAACACTCAAGATATCAGTTACGAATACTACACGGTCTGCAACAGTGACCGCACATGTAGTGGCACAGTAAATTAAAGGGAGGACATTTTATGAAAAAACACGCAAGAATGTCAGTGTTAAAACGCATTCTGGCAGTTGTGATCGCAGCAGCAGTAGCAGTGTCCATACTTACGGTTCCGGATACGGAAGTAAGTGCGGCAACCGGTAAAGTAAAATCTGTAGCGGTTACCAACCTGCCGGCAAAACAACTGACACTCAAAAAAGGAAAAACATTTACCTTGAAATCAAAGGTAACCGTAACAGGAAAAGCTTCAAAGAAGGTTACCTATAAGACAAGCAATAAAAAGATTGCAACGGTAAATGCAAAGGGTAAGATCACAGCGAAAAAAAAAGGAACCGCTAAGATCTATGTGATCTCAAAGGCAAATAAAAAGAAAAAATGCACGATCACAGTAACCGTCGGTACACCGGTTACTAAGGTAAAGCTGAATAAGACCAAGTCTACAATGGCAGTCGGCAAAAAGCAGACCTTAAAGGCAACGGTTACACCGAAGAAAGCCAGCAGCAAGGCAGTCGTATGGAAGTCATCCAATAAGAAGGTTGCAACTGTAACCAGCAAGGGTGTTGTAAAGGCAAAGAAAGCAGGAACCGTCACGATTACGGCAACAGCAAAGGATGGCTCCGGAAAGAAGGCCGCCTGCAAGGTAACAGTAAAGAAAGCATCTGCAGCAAAGCCGGTTGCTCCAACTCCGGCTGCACCGGACTATGCGATCAAAAGTATGAAGGTAGTTGGAGTGGAGAGCATAGAAATCACTCTTTCCAAGGCAGTCGTACTCACAAAGGCAGACTTTGAGATCTTTGCGAAGCAGTATTCATATGGTACCTATAAGAAACCGTATCAGGTAGTTCAGGCAGAAACCAAGGATCACCGACAGAAGCAGGTGAGATTCAGAGCCTGTTGACCTGTGAGGACGAACTGGGAAATAAATATCAGACGACCATTATCTGGATAATCTATGATGAAAACCAGTTGTATTCACGTAGTACGACATGTCAGTATTTTTCACGGGAGAATGGCGTCTATCATAAGCCATATGATGTATACGGTGGAAGTGGGCAGTATACATATGAATTAGTCGGGGGTGATTATGAACTTTTCCAGGCGACAATCTGGACATCAGGCTATATGAGTGTATCATTTGAAAATGTAGATGCAGGCGAATATCAGATTCAGGTTAAGGCAACAGATAAGAATAACCCGGCCCTATATACGGTTGCGACAATTACATATACCATTATTGATGGAGCACATATCAGTGCGATTGTCCGGGATGCAAATGGTGATCCGATCCGAAGAGGAACTTATTCCTTTCATGGATATTCGGATGATCCATCACAGGAATTGAGTTCTACCAGTGGTTCAATACAAGATGGTACAATGTCTTATACCATTATTCCGGGAAATTATAATATTACCTTTTATAATGCAAGTCATACAGCAAAGTATACGTTTTACAATCAGAAATGTCCGGTGAATTCCGGTGATGAGCCGATGACTTTTGATGTGACACTTCCGGTCTATCCGGTAACGATCGTTCCGGATCCGGAAAAGAGTACAGCCACATCATTTGGATATTGGGTAGATGTGAATGGTGCAAATGCGTATGGATATGAATCAGGAGATACGCTCTATCTTCCAAATGGTACTTATTATATTAAGACGGAAGATGGTAAAAGTTATGCCAGATTTACTGTGAACGGCAAGAGTCTGACAGTAAAGGCATATGATCGTCAGTAAGGAGGACAGGATATGAATCGAATACATAATATGAGCTATGCCAAACGGATCCTTGCATGGGTGCTTGCTGTAACAGTCGTACTATCTATCCTTACTATTCCACAGGGAGAGAGCTATGCTGCTGCAGGAACGGTGAAGTCAGTTGCTGTAACAAATCTTCCGGCAAAGCAGTTGACACTGAAAAAAGGAAAAACATTTACTTTAAAAACAAAGGTAACGGTATCCGGTAAGGCGTCCAAGAAGGTTACTTATAAGACAAGCAATAAAAAGATCGTGACAGTAAATGCAAAGGGTAAGATCACAGCAAAGAAAAAGGGAACAGCAAAGATTTATGTGATCTCAAAGGCAAATAAAAAGAAAAAATGCACGATCACAGTGACCGTCGGGACACCGGTTACCAAGGTAAAGCTGAATAAGACAAAATCAACCATGACAGTTGGTAAGAAGCAGACCTTAAAGGCAACGGTTACACCGAAGAAAGCCAGCAATAAGGCAGTTGTATGGAAGTCATCCAACACAAAGGTTGCAACAGTATCAGGCAAAGGCGTTGTAAAGGCAAAGAAAGCCGGAACCGTTACGATCACAGCAACCGCAAAGGATGGTTCCGGTAAGAAAGCCACCTGTAAGATTACAGTAAAGAACAAGGTAAAGCCGGCTCCGGCACCTGTAACTGTAAAAAGTGTGAAGGCGATTGGAATGATGCAGGTTCAGGTAGAATTAACAGGTGCCAAGGAATTAAGCAGTTCGGATTTTAAAATCTATAAAAGAAAGTACTCCTTTGGCAGTTATAAGAAAGAATGTAATATTGATTCGGTTAAGACCTCCGATAAGATAACATACAAGATAACACTGGATACTTTAGATGCGCTTGTAACAGGAGATATGGTACAGGTTGTGATTGCCAAAATGAATTATAAGGGAGAGGCTGCATATAAGGGAATCATAAGAGAGCAGACGACAAAGTCCGAGATCATAAAAAGTGTTGGATATAGTATCAATCACTATTCCGATGAAAAATATTATGAACCGGGACTGGTCGGGCTGTGTTCGTTTAAGATAACAGGAGAGCTTCCTCCGGGAATTACATATAAGATAATAAAAGACGATGATATGTTTAATGGTATAACCGATTGTCTGGAGTTTTCAGGAAGTTTTACAAAAGGCGGAATTTATACCACGAAAATTGAGGTAGAAGACGAGATCGGTAATAAGGTCCATCATACGATCACATGGAAGATAGCCGATGAGAACCGGTTAATGGCAGCAGATATTGTGCAATATGATTATCTGCGGCAGGAAAAAGGAGAAACAAAGAAATCATGCCATGTTGATCTGGATGCCTCAGTTTATGGCGGAAACGGAAGTGTGGAATATGAGATACTTAAGTGTTCAAATGAAATAAGTTACAGCAAAAGTGCATTTGGACTTAACTGCATTCTGGATACAGAAAAAACAGGCACCTATACACTGAAAGCCAAAGTAACAGATACTCAGGATGCTTCCATAACAACGATTTTATCAGTTACAATAATTGTGAAGGATAGTGTAGCATTTAAGGGCTGTGTGTATGATCTGGACGGACACAAGATTACATCAACGGTCGCGGATGTGGCTGCACCATACTATATATCTTTATATGCAAAAGAAAAAGATACGTTGTGTGATGCGTCAGAATTTAATGATCCGGAATCAGATGGATCATTTCAGATTTTTGTTCCGGACGGAACCTATGATGTCTTTGTAGCAAGCGAGGCACAAGATATAGGAACCTGGGTATGCGACAGCAAGGTAACCGCATCTACCCCATATCAGAAAATCGTACTTCCGGTATATCAGATCACGATCGGATCGGACAATCCGGCAATCGACATTCGTAATTTTACAAAATGGAGATCCAATGAGAGAAAAACAATATATGGAAACGTAATATATCTTACAGCCGGAACCCATATCTGGACAAGCACCGCCACTATAGATGGCGTAGAATATACTGCTACATTAAACGTAACAGTAACAGATAAAACACGATCCACAACCGTAAAGGCACATGTAGTGGCGAAGTAAAATAAAAGAATACTAATCGTAAAAGATTATAATTATGAGACGGATACCTGTTATAATGATTTGATCCACATATCACATTATGATAGGTATTCGTTTTTTTATGTGAAAAATTGTATTTTTGTCAAAACTGTAAACACAGTAATGTGTATATATTTT
>ERZ772855.3496-NODE-3496-length-11777-cov-2.918529_pt1 | contig 11777 bp, 10 predicted proteins | sample MGYA00511900_ERZ772855 | MGnify/ENA primary metagenome ERZ772855 (study PRJEB29015, sample SAMEA2737701) | human gut metagenome | biome: human gut; feature: human-associated habitat; material: faeces | place: China | collected 2012 ...
CGGGCAGCAGATCCAGCGCCTCGTCGGTGACGTAGCCGGTGTCGGTGAGAAAACCCACACTGCCGCTCTCTGTGTCCAGCCGCCAGCCGCAGGAGCCGGGGGCGTCATGGGAGGTGGGGATGGGCTGCATATCGATCTCTCCCAAGGTGATGGGACCGTCCAGTCCCATGAGCCGGGGGTCGATCCCCTCTACCCGGCAGCTGAGCTCCCGGCAGGTCCGGGGGGTGGCAAGAAGCGGGCAGATTGTTTTTTTCAGAAGGGTGTTCAGCCCGGAGATATGGTCAGAATGGGTGTGGGTGATCAGAATAGCCGTCAGGTCTGCCGGAGTCAGTCCCAGTTCTTTCAAGGCCGCAGTGATCCGGCGGCAGGAGATCCCGGCGTCGATCAGCAGATGGGTGTCTCCGCAGGAGAGCACAGCGGCGTTTCCGGAGGAGCCGCTGGCAAGCGTATGTACGGTGGTCAAGAAAATACCTCTCTTTTGAAAAACGTCCGCCGGGGAATGGGCCGGTCAAGGCCGGCACACTCCCTGACGGACGTGAAGTTCAGCTGATTTGCGCAGTGGAAAGGGCATCCTCGTCCGGCTCCTCCACGGCGCGGATGTCCGCGCCCAGAGCCCGGAGCTTGCCGATGATGTCCTCATAGCCCCGCTCGATATACTGCACGTTGGAGATTTCGCTCTCGCCCTCTGCCGCCAAAGCGGCGATGACCAGAGCCGCGCCGGCCCGCAGGTCATAAGCCTGGATCGGTGCGCCGGTGAGCTTTTCCACGCCCTCTACCACGGCGGTCTTGTCATCCACCTGAATACGGGCGCCCATGCGCTTGAGTTCATCCACATAGCGGTAGCGGCTGCTCCAGACACCCTCGGTCACTAGACTGGTCCCTTGAGCAAGGGTGAGGACGGTGGTCATCTGGGGCTGCATATCCGTAGGAAATCCGGGATAGGGCAGGGTTTTGACGTTGGCCTTTTTCAGACGGGCGGTACGGCGTACCAGCAGGGTATCATCCTGCTCCTCTACCTCTACGCCGCACTCCTGGAGCTTGGCGGTGATGCAGTCCATGTGCTTAGGAATGATATTTTTCACCAGGATCTGACCGCCGGTGGCGGCCACGGCAGCCATATAGGTACCGGCTTCGATCTGATCGGGAATGATGGCATAAGAGCCGCCGGACAGCCGCTCCACGCCCCGGATCTTGATGGTATCCGTACCGGCGCCCCGGATGTCGGCGCCCATGGAGTTCAGGAAGTTGGCCAGATCCACGATGTGAGGTTCCTTGGCGCAATTTTCGATCACCGTGTCCCCCTGAGCCAGCGCGGCGGCCATCATGATGTTCATGGTAGCGCCTACGGACACCACATCCAGATAGATGTTGGCTCCGGTGAGACGGCCGGACTCCACGATAGCGTTGATATAGCCGCCCTCCGTGGTGACACCGGCACCCAGAGCGGAAAAGCCCTTTACATGCTGGTCGATGGGGCGGACGCCGCCGAAATTGCAGCCGCCGGGCATGGCAACCTCTGCCCGGCCGAAACGGCCCAGCAGAGCGCCGATGAGATAGTAGGAAGCCCGGAGCTTCCGGGAAAGCTCATAAGAGGTCCTGGTGGTGTGGATGTGACGGCTGTCAATCTCCACCGTGTGGCGGTTGATGGAGCGGATGGACGCGCCAAGCTGCTCCAAAATCTTCAAAATCGCGGTAACGTCGGAGATCTGGGGGATGTTTTCAATGCGGCAGACGCCGTCCACCAGAATGGCGGCGGGAATAATGGCAACGGCGGCGTTCTTCGCACCGCTGATCTCCACCTCGCCGAACAGAGGCTTGCCTCCGTGTACGATGTATTTTGTCAACGTTCTGACCTCGTTTCAGGTATTCTTTTGCGGGGAGAAAGCCTTGCGCCGGGATTAGTTTGTCCGTCGGGCTGGCACTTCATGCACCCTGAGAAAAAAGTGGACAGTACCACTCATTATGATCGGCGTCAGTATAGCATACTTTGCCTGAAAAAGCAAACGATTCCTGACAAAATATGAAATTCAAACAATTTTATGCCCGACGGACGGTACCGGAAATGCAGTTTACATAAAAAGTTGCCGTATCCGTGACGATCCGCCAGGAGGGAACCAGCGCCATGGGAGCGGCGGTGGTGCTTTGCAGCTCGTAGCAGAGACTGACCTCCGTGATGGAGGACACCACGGAGCTGGAGGCGTGGCGCATCTGCTGAAAGGCAGTCAGGGCGGCGAAGGCGGAGAGGGGCTTCTGCCCGGAGGAGGTCTCCGCGCCGGTCTCCGGCAGCAGAGCGCCGCTGGCGGACAGGACGCGGCCCTGATCGATGGTAAAGGTGACGGCGGCGTTGAACACCGGCGTACCGCTCCACAGGCGGACAGCCGTTGCAGTGCCGCTGCCCGTTTCATCCAGCGTAAATATCGGCGTATCGTAAGAAAATGCCTTGCAGAAATCCCGACAAAATGCTTCCGCGTTCTCCTGTGACAGAGAACCGGCGGCGTCAAAGCTGCCGGTGTCCCGGAAGGCGGCGGCGCCCTGCTGGCTGGTGTAGGTGTAAATGCCGCCGCCCTGAGTGGTGCGCTCCAGATTATCTCCCAGAAGAAAGGTGGCGGCCTTTCGCTCCGCTGTCTCATCCCGGATCAACGCATAGGTGGAAACGGCGGTGTCCGTGGGGATCAGAGCGGGGTCCAGCGTCATGCCGTCCGCCGCGAACAGAGAGACCAGTTTCTGCTGCTGGGTGCGGCGGGCCACCCGCTCCTCGTTGCCCCGAATGGCCAGAGACGTCAGTAAAAAGGCGTTGAGCAGCGCCAGAATCAGAATGATGATGTTTTTCAGGCGATAGCGTTCCGTAGCCGCTCAACTCCTTTCAGAAAGTGTGATGTCAATCCGTCAGCCAGACGGCAGAGAGCGGATAGACGCCGGTATCGGCATAGCCGATGGAAAGCTCGGCCCCCTCTGTCCTCCCGGCGATGGCCATAGCCTGCCGCAGCGGCAGCAGAGGCGAGGCGGAGCTGGCAGCGCTGTATTGCCGGGGACGCAGGGACAGAGCGGAGATCGTATTGCCGGAAAGCGTCACCTCAGCGGCAGCGGAGCCGTCCGCGAAGCGGATGGGAACGCCGCCGGACTGGTAGCCGAAGGTCAAGAAAGTCTCGGTTTCTGACTGCTGCCACTTCTGCAGATACAGCCGGGCATCGCCCTCCGGGATCAACTGATCCAACAGCTCCAGAACACCGGAGACGGCTTCCCGAGGCGTGGGAAGGCCCCCGGCACTTTCTACGGAGAGGACCGTTTCGCCGCCGCTGGTGTAGGAGAAGGTGCCGCTGCCACTGATGCGGATGACCCGGTCTCCCTCCACCACTACCTCCGCGCCGCCGGCGTCGGTGTAGCGGGAATTGGTGTGGGGGTTGAAGCCCAGAACGGAGAGCAGCGTCTCTGTGGAAACGGTGCTTTCCGTCACCGTCAGTTGGGGCAGCTCAGGGAGAGGGTCCGGAAACAGGGAGAGAGGGGCCAGATGCTGGCCGTATCCGCTGAGATCCTCAAAAGCAAAGGCGGTAACGCCCAGCTCAAAGTGATCCAGTACCTCCGTCAGGGTAGAGGGCTGCACGGCAGTGACGCACTGGTAATAGCGGGATCTGCCGTCCCACAGCAGCAGGACCACCTGACCGTTCTGCTCCGCTGCGGCCAGAGCGCGGACGGAAAGCTCACTTTCTGCGGTGATACCCATGAGGTCCGCCAGATAGGACACCGGCAGGGGCTCTAAAAAGTCACAGTAGACTGACGGTTTTCCCAAAGCCGACCGGAAGGCGGCAGCACTGGAATCCATCCGGCTGCGGGCAGACCCAAGAACCTCCCGCAGCAGTGTTTTGATGGGGGTGAAGCTCTCGCTGTCCGTGGTGAGGGAGATGCTGCCATACCGGCCGTATTCTCCGGTGACGGCCGCCCGCACCGGGGCGGACAGGGTATCGGAGGAGGGGGCATCGGAGATCTGGTCGCTGACAGGAGCGGTGAGCCGCTGCCAGGTGCCGCTGCCGGCGGCAGCGCCCAACTGGAAAAACTGCGTTCTGGAAAAGAGGAACAGGGACAGCAGCGCCAGAAACGTGATGGTGATATTCTGGATAAAATCCCGGTAGCGCATGGCCGGTCCCTCCTTTCTGATAAAAGCTGAAATTACTGCTGAGCCGACGTGTTTTCTGCCGTATCCTCCGGTGCGCCGGGGGCGGGCTGGGTGATGGGCAGCTCCAGACGGACCGTGGTGCCCGGTCCCTCATGGGGGACCAGGGAAATGGTGCCGTGGTGCCGCTGGACGATCTCTCTGGCGATGGATAGTCCAAGGCCTGTGCCGCCGGATTCCCGGGAACGGGCCTTATCCACCCGGTAGAAGCGGTCGAAAATACGCTCCCGGTCCTTTTCCGGGATGCCGATGCCGTCATCCCGGACCTCCATCCAGGCGGTGTCGGGGCCGGCTCCTGCGGTGACGCGAATGTGTCCGCCGTCCGGAGTGTACTTGATGGCGTTGCCGAGAATGTTCATCATCACCTGTTCTAGACGGCTCCGGTCACCGGTGATGAGGGGCAGCTCGCCCTCCGGCACATAGGTCAGCTCATGGCCCCGCTGCTTGGCGTTGAGACTGTTGGAGCGGACCACGCTTTCAATGGCGTCGTGGAAGGGGAACCGGGTGAACACCATTTCGGTGCTGCCGGCGTCTAACCGGCTGAGGGTCAGCAGATCCTGAACGATGTGGGTCATGCGGTCCGTTTCCGTAATGATGATATCCAGAAAATTGTTCTCCATCTCCCGGGGAATGTCATCTCCGGCATCCCGGATGGTTTCGGCGTAGCTGCGGACGTTGGTCAGGGGGGTCCGCAGCTCGTGAGACACGTTGGCCACGAATTCTTTGCGCCGTTCCTCATTCCGGTGCTGTTCCGTCACGTCATGGAGCAGGATCAGAACGCCGCCCTGGGCCTTGTCGGAGAAGGGCGTGAGGTAGAGGGCCAGGGTCCGGTCTCCCACCACCAACTCATCTTCAATGTAGTTGGGTTTCTGGAGGGCCAGCACGTTCTGGAAGGGATGCAGGTCGCCCAGCAATTCCTCGTAGGTGCAGCTGGGATCGATGGATCGCCGCAAAAGCTCCGTGGCGGCGGGGTTGCAGTGGATGAGGTGCCCCTCCCGGTCAAAGGCCACCACGCCGTCGGTCATGTGGAGGAACAGGGTATCCAGCTTGTTGCGCTCGTTTTCCACGGCAGCCAGTGTGGACTGCAGGACCTCGGCCATCTCGTTAAACGTTCCGGTGAGAATACCAATCTCGTCGGTGGATTCCACCGGCAGCTCGCTGTCAAAATCACCGGCGGCCACCCGCTCTGCGCCGATGGTCAGCTTTTCAATGGGGCCCACCATGGTCTTGGAGAGCAGGAAGCTCAGCAGCACGGAGATCAGCAAGCCGATGATGAGGGCCTGCATGATGATCTGGAAAAGCTGGTTATTCAGATCGGATACCGTGTCCTTGTTATCCAGAATGTAGATGATGAAGGCGTTGTCACCGCCGAAGATGGGGATGGCCACATCCATGTAGTCGGCAGAGATATCGCTTTCGTCGCCTACGGTGGAGGCGTCCTTCCGTGCAACTGCGTTCCGGGCGGTCAGAAGGTTGGCGGACTGCTCCCGGGGCAGGTCGGAGGACTCGGCGCTGCCAGCCAGAAAGCTGCCTGCGGTGCCGTCCAGCACATAGTAGTTCCGGGTGCGGTAGTCGATGCCCAGCATACCGGCATTGACTTCCAGGATCTCCTGAATACGCTCAGCGCCGTCCGGCTGAGCGGCGGCGCTGCGGAGGTCCGCCACAAACTCCCGGCGGTCCGCGCCGAAGGCACTGCTCATCTGCTGATAAAAGCTGTCGATATAGAAACTGGTGACGCTGGTGGTCAGGAACGCGCCTACCACCGCCATCAGGGATGTGATCAGCAGCAGGAGGATCAGCGTCAGCTTCATATGTAAGCTGCGGAACAAAAAATCACCGCCTTTATGGTGTTCAAAGGATCTGAAAACTGTACGGCCCGCCGTTTGCGGGGGCGGGCGCGTCCCGGAGAAGATCCCTGTGTCCTCTTCAAAACATGAGAAGAACGCGAGGAACGTCACCGGAGCCGGTGGGGATTACACCGCGAAATAGTACCCCACGCCCCGGCGGGTGAGGATGTATTTGGGGCTGGCGGGGTTTTCCTCGATCTTTTCCCGCAGACGCCGGACGGTCACGTCCACAGTCCGCTGATCGTCGCCCACGTAGCCGTAGTTCCAGACCTGCTCCATCAGGTCGATGCGGGAGTAGACCTTATTGGGATGGCTGGCCAGGAAGGTCAGCAGCTCATATTCCCGCGTGGTCAGCTCCAAAGGCTTGCCGTCCCGGAAGACCTGATGGCTGTCCGTGTCGATGGAGAGGTCCCCTGCCACCGGCATGGCTGTGGCCGCAGCGGTGGCCGCGGCGGCGGTGTTCATAGCCGTGCGGCGGATGTTGGCTCCCACCCGGGCGATCAGCTCCCGCATGGAGAAGGGCTTGGTAATGTAATCATCGGCACCGATCTCAAGACCGGATACCTTGTCGGCCTCCTCCTCCCGGGCGGTGAGGATGATGACGGGCACGTTGTTGCCCTCCTCCCGGAGGGTGCGGCACACGTCAAAACCGATCATCTTCGGCAGCATCACGTCCAGCAGGATCAGATCGGGGTTTTCCTTCCGGGCCTTTTCCAGACCGTCGGCTCCGTCATAGGCCTCCACGGTGCGGTAGCCCTCCCGCTGAAGGTTGAAGCGCAGGATGTCTACGATATTTTTTTCATCCTCCACAATGAGGATGGTTTTCTGGGCGTCCGTTTTCCGTTCCAAGGAAACGTACCTCCTTTATTTTCTATTACAGGTTCAGCAGGACCTTGGCCCGCAGGACTGCGGCCACGGTCTTGGCGTCATCGATCTCACCGTTGACGCAGCGGTGCACCATTTCATCAAAGGGTACCCGCTCCACATTGAGAAATTCATCGGGGTCCAGCTGCTGCTGGCTGAATTTCAGTCCCTTGGCCAAAAACAGGTGCAGTGTTTCCCCGTAGCAGCCGGGGGCGGGCAGGAGCTTGCCGAGGGGCAGGAAGGTTTCCGGCTCTGCGCCGGTCTCCTCCTTCAATTCCCGCAGAGCGCCCGTCACCGGGTCCTCGCCGGGGTCCAGCTTGCCTGCGGGCAGCTCATCCAGCACCTTGCCAAATACATACCGGTACTGGCGGACCACCAGTACCCGGTTGGCCTCGTCCAAGGCCAGGACCGCTGCGCCGTCCACATGGTCCACCACTTCCCGGGTGGCTTCCTCGCCGTTGGGCAGGCGCACATCGTCCACGTGCACCGTCATGATTTTACCCTCAAATACGTCCTTGCGCCGGAGCTTGACCTCCGTCAGATCCATGGGCATTTCCATTCTATCCACCTCGTTTAAAGGGCAGAGACCCTGCCTATACTGTATTCAGTTTATTATAGCATAGGCGTGTTGAATTGCAAAGGGCTTGTTTTTCTTGAAGTCATGGGAAAACTATGGTATACTGACTCACTGGAAACGAGGTGGTCCCCACGGAGAAAAAGGGAATCAAAATCGCGGCCCAGAACCGCAAAGCCTACCACGATTACTTCGTGGAGGATAAGTACGAGGCAGGCATCGAGCTGTGCGGCACGGAGGTCAAATCCATCCGTGCGGGCACGATGAACCTGAAGGACTCCTACTGCACCGTAAAGGACGGCGAGCTGTTCGTCCACAGCATGCACATCTCTCCATACGAGCATGGCAACATCTTCAACCGGGACCCGGACCGGGACCGGCGGCTGCTGATGCACAAGCGGGAGATCCGCAAGCTCCACGCTCTCGTCAAGCAGGACGGCTACACACTGGTGCCCCTGAGCGTCTATTTCAAGAACGCCAAGGTGAAGGTGGAGGTCGGCCTGTGCAAGGGCAAGAAGAATTACGACAAGCGGGACGCCACCGCCAAGCGGGACGCCGCCCGTGAAATGGACCGGGCCATGAAGGCCCGCAGATAACAGATCAGAAAGGAACGAATGAATATGAGCAATCCCATCGTAACCATCACTATGGAGGACGGCCGCATTATGCGCGGCGAGCTGTATCCCGAGAAGGCTCCCAACACCGTCAACAACTTCATCTCTCTGGCTAACAAGGGCTTCTATGACGGCCTGACCTTCCACCGGGTCATCCCCGGCTTCATGATCCAGGGCGGCTGCCCCAACGGAAACGGCATGGGCGGCCCCGGCTATGAGATCAACGGCGAGTTCGCCGGCAACGGCTTCCGCCAGAATGACCTGATTCACGAGACCGGCGTGCTGTCCATGGCCCGCACCATGGCACCCAACTCCGCCGGCAGCCAGTTCTTTGTGATGGTGGCTCCCGCTCCTCATCTGGACGGCCAGTACGCCGCCTTCGGCAAGATCACCGAGGGTCAGGATGTGGCCATTGACATTTCCCGTGTCCAGCGGAACATGATGAACGATATGCCCAAGAAGCCCGTGGTCATGGCAACCGTCCGGGTGGATACCCAGGGCGTCGAGTATCCCGCTCCCGAGACCCACTAAAATACTCCGAAAGGAGATCTGACCATGAAAACAGCAGTTATTACCGGCGCGTCCTCCGGCCTTGGCCGGGAATTTGTCCGGCAGTTCTATTCCGTATTCCCGGAAATTGAACGGGTGTGGCTCATTGCCCGCCGGACGGACCGCCTTCAGGAACTGGCAGAGCAGCTGGAGGAAAAGGGGATCAGCACCCTGACGCTGCCGCTGGACCTGTGCGACACCATGAGCTTTACCGCCTATCAGGAGCATCTGGTGGAGGAACAGCCGGAGATCGCCCTGCTGGTGAACAACGCCGGATGCGGATATCTGGGGAACATTGGCGAGATCGACACCGTTTCCCAGACCCGGATGATCGATCTGAACCTCCGGGCGCTGACTGCCATCACCAATTTGTCGGTGCCCTATATGGACAAGGGGAGCCGGATCTTGAACGTCAGCTCCATCGCCTCCTTCTGCCCCACCCCCCGGATGACGGTGTATTCCGCCACGAAAGCCTACGTTTCCGCCTACACCATCGGCGCGGCGGAGGAGCTGAAGGCAAAGGGCATCACCGTTACCGCCGTCTGCCCCGGCCCCATGGCCACAGAGTTTCTGGCAGTGGGTCATGTGGTGGATTCCAGGCCCTTTGAGCTGCTGCCCTACTGCGATCAGGTACAGGTGGCCGACGGTGCGCTGCGGGCGGCCAGAGCGGGGCAGACCATCTACACCCCCAGACTGTTCTATAAGTTCTACCGTCTGCTGGCAAAGCTGACCCCGGCCAAGCTGATGGTCAAGCTGACCAAAACCTGAAACTGTCACGGAATTGTAACACATTCCGATATAGGAATGTGTTACAATTCCAAATAGCAAATTCTGCTTTCCTATTTTACAAACCAGCAGAGCGTTTATGGAACGAAAGAGGAGGAGCAATGGAACGGATGAAGTTTTCGCCGGAAGGCGGAAACGGAATGAGTGACATTTGCTCCGACGACGGGGCCGTAAAGGTTTCGACGGGGATGGGGAAGCGGGACAAGCGGGCGGCGGCGCCTGACCGCCATAAAACGGGCAATTTTATAAATTAAATAACAACAATACTGTTGCTATTGCTGCTTAATTAAAGCAGCCGTCTGAACCGGAGAGGCCACAGGCCGGGGAAGGCGTCGTTGATGTGGCGTCCGTGAGGCGGGAAAGAGTTGACCTGCCCACGCATCATGACTCTACCAAACCGCAAAGTCTGTCAGGTGTCTTTGCGGGGCGGGAATTCTGAAACCTGACTGCGCCCGGAGAAAGTCCCGTGAAACTGTTTTCGGACAGGGGTTCAATTCCCCTCGGCTCCACCATATGAACACCACCCGTGTTTCGAACTTTTTTATCGGAACACGGGTGGCTTCGTATTCGGAAAGCCTTGCATTGCAGGGCTTTCCGCTTTTTATAAATAATCCGGATGCATCATGAAACATCAAAATTGCGAAGATGTTTTCAAACGCCAACATTGCTATATGAACACGGCTTTTCGATATAATTACCTTGATATGCTGCTTCAAACGCTTGCGGTGTCTTGTATTTCAGCGTCTGATGTGGGCGAATCTCATTGTAAAAACGGATATATTCATCCGCGCTCTTTCGAAAGTGCCGTTCAGAAGTATATTCGCGCCGGTAGGCTTCCTCTTTTTTGAATGTGGCAAAGAATGTCTCTGCGACCGCATTATCGAGAGGTGTGCCGCTTGCTGAGAAGGAGTGTTTGACATTATATTGCTGTAAAAGTTTACTGAAGGCTGCGGAAATGTACTGCCCACCCCTATCACTATGAAAGGTCAGGCTTTGCGGATAGCCTCGTTCTGCATAAGCGTTGCGGAACGTGGTTGTGACAAGGCGAGTACTGGCTGCGCGGGATACCCGATACCCTACGACTTTACGGGAGAAGAGGTCGATAATAGCGCAAAGATAGACCCATGCATTTTTGATTTTGAAGTAAGTAATATCGCTCACCCATACTTGGTTTGGATGATCCGCGGTAAATTTCCGGCGGAGCAGATTTTGCTTCTTTCGCATTTGATTCTTGTAGACCTTTTTTGCGTCGGTACGAATACTGTGCAAGCCAAGTTCCTGCATAATGGACGAGATTCGTTTTGTGCTGATGCGCAGACCGCTTTCGGCTAAGACGGTACGAATCTTATCAGCGCCATACCGCTGTTCACTATCATCGAAGATCTGCTTCACTTTCAGCATAAGCTGAGCCTTCTCGGATTCGTATTTGCTTCGATCTGCGCGGCGGAAAATGTGATTGTAGAATGTACCGCGGGACACATCCAAGGCTTCGCATAATTCGTGAACGCTGTACAAATCAGACATTTCATTGTGAAAATGCTCCAGAGTGGCCAACTTGTCCTGTAGAGGTACTTTGGACAGGTAACCGGATAACTGAATAATAGAAAGCTTGTGCTCGGCTTTTTGAAGCCGCCTGACAAGAGCATCAAACTCCGCTGGTGTGTAGGTATGGGCAGATGTCTGAATAGAACGGTACTGGTTTCGCCAGTGATAGAAGGTGCTTTGCGATATGTGCAGTTCTTGGCAGAGAGCCGGAATGGACTCACCCTTTTCATAGCGACGAATCGCTTGCTTTTTGAACTCGAGCGGGGATTTCTTGGGCATTACAATAGCTCCTTTATGGTGTGATGAAGCAATCGTAATTAGGTTGAGCGGAATTTGCAAGAACGATGAAATCGATAAAAGAGATTGAAGATGAGACAGGGAAACCATAGAAACTTATGTGCGGTTGTATTCTTCTCTCGTCGAGTAGGAAGTTGCCCTTTCTGGGCTAAATAGCATAAGCCCCGCAGTTTATTCAAGTAGCATAGAATCGTTAGCGGCAAATATAAGGGCTTTCTCGGATATTGCAAGGGAGATTGCAAAACCGCTAAGACGAAATGACAGTTCGTTGGAATACTTGCCAACTCAGTTCATCACTGAGTTTATAAAAAGTAAAGGCTATGCGGGCGTTTCGTATACAAGTACAATGGGAACAGGCGGCACGAATATTGCTGTTTTTGATGAGTCACTGTTTGAGTGCAAATCGGTGCACGTTGTTGAAATCAGCAGTATCGAGTATTCCTATAGCAAAGTCAAATAGGCTTCCGAAATTCGAAAATGTTTCAAAAGCGGTATTGAAGAACTACCGCATGAATTCAAATTTAATACTTCTT
>ERZ772855.3500-NODE-3500-length-11765-cov-2.986849_pt1 | contig 11765 bp, 9 predicted proteins | sample MGYA00511900_ERZ772855 | MGnify/ENA primary metagenome ERZ772855 (study PRJEB29015, sample SAMEA2737701) | human gut metagenome | biome: human gut; feature: human-associated habitat; material: faeces | place: China | collected 2012 ...
CGGCCAGAGCCTGGATGGCGGCGTTGTTCTCGTTGCCCTCCTTGCAGACCAGCACGTTCACATAGGGGGAGTCGGAGGATTCCAGAGCCAGAGCGTCCTCAACGGGGTTCAGACCGGCGCCCAGCGCATAGTTGGAGTTGATGACGGCGAGATCCACCTCGCTGGCGATGCTGGGGATGGTAGCGGCTTCCACCTCGGTGAAGGTCAGGTTCTTGGGATTCTCCACGATGTCCTTGGGGGTAGAGGAGAGGTTGGAGTCGTCAGCCAGCTTGATGAGACCCTGAGCTTCCAGCAGCAGGAGGGCACGGCCTTCGTTGGTGGCATCATTGGGGACGGCCACGGATGCGCCGTCAGGCAGGTTGTCCAGAGAGTCGGACTTGCCGGCGTAGATGCCCATGGGCTCGATGTGGACGCCGGTGACGCTCACCAGATGGGTGCCGCGGGTGGTGTTGAAGTCATCCAGATAAGGGACGTGCTGGAAGTAGTTGGCGTCCTCATCGCCGTCCTCCACGGCGGTATTGGGCACCACATAGTCGCTGTACTCGTGGATCTGCAGGTCGATGCCCTGCTCGGCCAGAATGGGTACGCACTGCTTCAGGATCTCGGCGTGGGGGGTGGGAGAGGCAGCTACGTTCAGAGTGACGGTCTCCTGGGGCTCCGCAGGCTGCTCGGTCTGCGCGTCATCGGTGGTGTCGGCCTTGGCAGAGTCATCGGACTTGCTGCCGCAGGCGGTGAGGGACAGGGCCAGCGTCAGGGCCAGCAGAGTGGCAAAAATCTTGTTTTTCATGTTCTTTTCCTCCAATAAATATCAGAATTGATGAATTTTATATTTCAAGCGCTTGCCGGAATACCCTTGTGCACATAGGGGGACAGGCGATGAAAACAAATGAAATGCGGGGGACTTACTTGGTGTGGGCCAGACGGGAGAGCAGGTCGAAGGCGGTGAGTTTGCCTGCGCCGGTATCCAGCCGTTTGTCGATCTTCTTGGACAGCCAGCCGAACAGGGACTGAACAATCTGCACCATGATGATCAGGATGACCACCGTTACCCACATCACCGAGGTGATGAACCGCTGGTGACCGTACCGCACGGCGATATCGCCCAGACCGCCGGCGCCTACGGTACCGGCAATGGCGGTGTAGCCCAAAATAGTTACGATGGAAATGGCTCCGCCTAATACCAGAGAGGGCTTGGCCTCCGGCAGATAGACCTTCCGGATGATCTGGAAGGTGGATGCGCCCATGGACTGCGCGGCCTCTACCACACCGGCGTCCACCTCTGCCAGAGAGGTTTCCACCATGCGGGCAATGAAGGGGGCGGCGGAGACCACCAGGGGCACGATGGCACCCTTGACGCCGATTTTGGTGCCCGCTACCAGCTTGGTGAAGGGCATGATGGCCACCATCAGGATGATAAAGGGCACGGAGCGGCCGATGTTGACGATCCAGCCTAAGATCTGATTCACGGTTTTGCTGGGGCAGATGCCGTGGGGCTGGGTAACGGTGAGGGCAACGCCCAGAGGCAATCCCAGCAGATAGGCGAACAGGGTGGAGATCAGCACCATCACCAGCGTATCCCGGGTGCCGGTGAGCAGGATGCCGCCGTATTCCGACCAGAATGCAGAAATGACCTCAAGCATGATACTCCACCTCCTCTGCGGTGATATTGGGTTGGGAACGGATGTAGCTCAGAGCCTTGGCAGCCTCGTTGGGATCGTCCGGCAAAAGCAGGAGCATGGTGCCGAAGGCCTTGCCGTCGATATTCCGGGTGTCAGCGCCCAGAATGTTGACTTTGACGCCGCACTCGATCGCCAGCGAGGCGATAAGGGGATCGTAGACCGTGCCGCCGTTGAAGGAGACCCGGACGGCCCGGGTGCCTGCGGGGTACTGCTTAGCGCTGACGCCGCCGGGATACACCAGACGGCGGGCCGCGTCGGTGGCGGGATGGGCGAAGATGTCCTCCACCCGGCCTTCCTCGGCCACCTCGCCGCCGTCCAAAATGGCGACGCGGGTGCAGATCTCCTCGATAACGCTCATCTGGTGGGTGATGATGACCACCGTGACCCCCAGTTTTTGGTTCAGCTCCTTCAAAAGCGCGAGGATGGAATTGGTGGTGGTGGGGTCCAGAGCGGAGGTGGCCTCATCGCAGAGAAGCACCTTCGGGTCCGTGGCCAGTGCCCGGGCGATGGCTACCCGCTGCTTCTGACCGCCGGAGAGCTGGGCGGGATAGGCACTTGCCTTTTCCTTCAGACCCACCAGATCCAGCAGTTCCAGCGCCTTTTTCTCGGCCTGAGCCTTGGGTACACCGGAAAGCTCCATGGGGAAGCAGACATTTTTCAGACAGGTCCGCTGCATCAGCAGGTTGAAGCCCTGGAAGATCATGCTGATCTTTTTCCGGGCCTGCCGCAGCTCTTGGGGGGAGACGGTACGCATACAGGACTTGCCGTCCGCCTGCTTCTCCATCCACGTCAGCTTCTGACCGTTGACGGTGATGCTGCCGCTGGTAGGCCGCTCTAAAAGGTTGATGCAGCGGACCAGCGTGGACTTTCCCGCACCGGAGAAGCCGATAATGCCGAAGATCTCGCCGTCTCCGATTTCAAGGGAGACGTCCTTAACGGCGTGGACCCCATCGCCGGTATCTCCAAAGGTCTTGCTGATATGTTCCAGCTTGATCATAATATCCTTCTTTCGTTGCTGCTGAAAATAAAGAGGGCGGAAAGCGTCGCCGCTTTCCGCCCTTCTGAACAGCATAACTGTTACACACAGGAGAGGTTTTTCGCGGAGGCGCACAAAGGCTTGGGCATGGTCATCATCCCCATGTCCATCATGCACATCATCATACCAAAGCGAGTTACGATCATGCTGGTGCGTCTCCTTTCTGTCACCGGTGTTCCGGTTCCGTTTTCGATGGGCATAGCGTAGCACTGTTGACCGTCCCTGTCAACGGGGAAAATTATTTTTGGAAAAACCGCAGAAAATCGGCAGGGTCAGCAAAAAATGTTTTGTGCAAATATCAGCTATACTTTGAACCGGCATAGTAAATATGAGACAACAGAGCGGGAACAGACCGGGACGCTGTCAGCAGTCCCGGCCTGTTTTTCGATTAAGACAAAATGGCATTTGCACTCCGGACCGGCCCCATCCGGTCCGGAGTGCGGCGGAGACCTGCGGATCTCCGGCGGGGAAAAAGGAAAGATAGGAAAGATAAAAATAGGAAGATAAGGTTTCAGGAAAGATTAGGAAATAAGGAAAGATATAAAAATAGAGGTGTGTTGAAGGTTCATTCCGCCAGCAGCTTGCCCATGGCGCGGCAGGCTTCCAGTGTATCGCCGTCAGGGGCTTCCTGACAGATGATGCTTTCACAGACCAAGTTGATTCCGGCGTCATCACAGTCCTTTTCCCAGGACCGCATCCATTCGCCGTCGCCCCAGCCGTAGGAGCCGAACAGCGCCACCTTCTTGCCGCTTAAGTGGCTCTTGCAGGCGGAGAACATAGGCTCAAACTCCATTTCCTCCAGTACCTCAGAACCCATAGCGGGGCATCCGAAGGCCACGGCATCCACGCCGCTGAAGGTGGAAGCGTCCACCTGTGCGGCTTCTAACAGGGCGGCTTCGGCTCCGGCACTCTTCATGCCCTCCAGAACGGCCTCCGCCATCTGCTTGGTGTTGCCGGTGCCGCTCCAATAAATCACTGCGGTTTTCTTCATCGTAAAAATCTCCTTTCTTGCGGGATCGGTCATTGACCGTTGGTATATCAGACTGCGACGGCCAACTGGTCAATGCCGGAACCGGCACGCCAGAGGGCGCAGTAGATATCGGTGCATTTGCGGAACTTATCAAACAACCGCCGGGCCAGCGCCTCGTCACCGTAAACCTTCCAGAGACCGGCGCACTTGTAATTGACGGCGTGATTTTCGATGAAGCCCCGCACATCCTGAGGCGGATAGCTGAGAAACAGCCCTACCTCGTGGGGAAATTCGCCCCCGGAGCGGAAGCGCTTGGCCAGATAGGCCACGCACTGCTCACTGCTTTTACCGGAATACCCGGCATCTGCCAGCAGTGCTTCCGCCAACTGGTCCTTCAGGTCCACCCGCAGCTCAGCGGGACGGTAGAGGTACAGCAGCGCGGTGTGGTCCTGATAGCGCAGAGGCAGCAGCCGCAGGCCCTTTGGGACCAGAATTCGATTCAACTCCCTGATCTCCGCCGTCAGCTCTGACAGAGAGGTGAACGGCGCGGGGAAGATGGTGCCGGTTTTGATCCCGGCCAGAGTCGGTGCGCATTGCCGCACCAGATTTTCCTCAGACATACCGTGACCTCCTTGCTTGCTCGGACTGCTAACGGCGGTTCTCACGGCACAAGCGGCACGCCGGTGTGAGAAGCGTCCGCCTGTGCGGTGATGATTGCGGTTAGATAACCTTAACTGCTGGGGAAGGAAAAGTGAAGCTTGACCCCTGTGACTGTATCTTATCAAAAGCTTGGAGCCGTATCCGCTCCAAAACGTCGGGTACGGCTCCAAAACAGTGAATGTGGCAAAATAATCCTGAACAGAAGAAGCGGAAGTCCATGTCAGACTTCCGCTCCTGTATGATTGCGGTCAAATCCGCCTTTCCACGTCAGCATCCGAGAGGGAAACCGGTTTTTCGCCCAATCGGGGCGCGCAGCTGTCATATTCCGCACCGGCCCGGTACTCCCGGGGAGAAACGCCGATCACATCCCGGAAGGCTCTGGCGAATTTGCTGGCATTGTCATAGCCAAACTGACAGGCGATGTCCAGCACCGTCCGGTCGGTTTCCCGCAGCAGCGCCGCCGCGCCGTGCATCCGCTGTGAGCGGGCGTAGGATGCCGGAGACATACCGTAGACTCCGGTGAAGCTGCTTTTGATCTGCGCCTCGGAGACGTTGAACTGCTGGGATAAGCTTTTGAGGGTCAAGGTCCGGTCCGACTCCGCCAACAGACAGGCCTTGACCTGCTCCGCCAGAGTGACCTGTGCGGCGGTGCAGCCGTGGGGAGTCTGCCCATCCTCCGGGGACAGGGTGCTGAGAAACAGGAGGAGTTCCAGAAGCTTTACCTTAAAATATCCCTTGCGGATGTCCTCCGGGACGGCGTACAACTCAGAAAACACGTGCTTTACCCGCCGGGAGGACCGGGCGGTGAAAACCGTCCTGCCGGGGCACAGCTTTTCCATCAGGGTGGCCGGCCGCACTTCCACATCGCTGAGAATACAGGAAAGGCACTCCGGCGCGGCAGCGGGATCAATGGTGACGGTGATTCCGTGGTAATGACCGGTGGGGAAGCGGCTGTCCGGAGGCAGGGAAGAGGTGCGGGCTACCGCCAGATCTCCCGGAGACAGATAGAAATAGCGGCCGTTCTGCCGGTATTCCACCCGTCCTTCCAGACAGTGATGGATCTCCAGCCGTTCCCCGGAACCATCCCGCAGTTCCCGGCAGGCACGGGCATGAACATCCCGGTAGTCCAGCTCCATACCGGGGAATACCCGGTACCGGGTCACAGCGGCTTCACCGCCGGAGGCGTCCGGATAGAGGCGCAGAGGATCGGCCTCGCAGGGGTTGGGGGATGCGCAGGCGGGCGCGAAAGCAGAAGCGGAAAAACGCATAGGATACTCCTTTACGTCGGTTAGATAGATCTAACTGATAATAGCATACGAACAGCAGAAGCGCAAGCGGTCTGTTGAAAAATGTGTTTTCAGTTGCCTTTCAGCTATTCAGATGCTATAATGAAGCGATTGCTGTCGAACGGAAGGCGGCAAAGCAGCTTCCCAACCGGCAGAGCTGTTTTAGGGTTTACAGTGTTCTGAGGGAAGAAACACGAGGAGGAGAAATCGATCCATGAAGCAAAAACTGAGTTTTAAAGAATACATCTATGTGGCCAGTATGCTGTTCGGCATGTTCTTCGGCGCAGGAAACCTGATTTTCCCGGTTTATATGGGACAGGTGGCTGGCCGGAATATGTGGGCGGCCGTTCTTGGCTTCCTGATCACCGGCGTGGGCCTGCCTCTGCTGGGCGTGGCTGCCTTGGGCATCAGCCGCAGCAACGGCCTTTTTGACCTCAGTCATAAGGTGGGCCGTCCCTATGCGTTCTTCTTTACCTGCGCTCTTTATCTGACCATCGGGCCGTTTTTCGCCATTCCCCGGTGCGCAACGACTTCCTTCACCGTGGGTCTGGAGCAGATCCTGCCCCACGATGACAAAAGCTGGCTCTACCTGCTGCTGTTCTCTCTGCTGTTTTTCGCTGTGACGTTGGTCCTTTCTCTGCGGCCGGGCAAGATCCTTACTTATGTAGGCAAGGTCCTGACGCCATGCTTCTTGGTGTTCCTGGCAATCATGGTGTTCGTGACGATCCTGCATCCCACCACCAGCATCGGCGCGGTGGAGCCTCAGGGTGCTTATGCCGCACAGCCCTTCTTCACCGGCTTTCTGGAGGGCTATAACACCATGGACGCCCTGGCAAGCCTTGCCTTCGGCATCGTGGTGGTGCAGGTGATTCAGGGGTTGGGTGTGGAAAAGGCGGAATCCGTGGCCATGACCACCGTCCGCTCCGGTATTCTTAGCTGCCTGCTGATGGGCGTGATCTATCTGCTGGTGACGCTGATGGGCGTCTGGAGCCGTGGGGCGCTGGAAGCCGCTCCCAACGGCGGCACGGCGCTGGCACAGATCGCCCAGCACTATCTGGGCAAGGCGGGCTTGTTGGTGCTGGCTGCCACCGTGACGCTGGCCTGCCTGAAAACGGCGGTGGGCCTTATCACCAGCTGCGCGGAGACCTTCGTGGGGATGTTCCCCAAGGGCCTGTCCTATCGGAATTGGGTGTTCGTGTTCACGGGCATTTCCTTCCTGCTGGCCAATGTGGGCCTGACCGCCATCATCACCTACGCTGTGCCGGTGCTGATGTTCCTGTATCCCCTGGCCATCACCCTGATCCTGCTGGCGCTGCTGGGCCACTTCTTTGACCATGACCGGGCTGTGTACGCCTGGGTCACCGGCCTGACTCTGGTGGCGGCTTTCTACGATCTGCTGCGGACGCTGCCGGATCATCTCCGTGCGGTGCTCCATGTGAATGGCTTGGTCGACACTGTGGGCAAGGCGCTGCCCTTTGCCACCATCGGCCTGGGCTGGATCTGCCCCGCGATCCTGGGGCTGGTTATTGGCCTGATTTTCCGGGCCGTCCGTCCGAAGAAGGCATAACATTATAAAATGTAAAAGGAACAGACCTTTGCGGGTCTGTTCCTTTTTTGCCATAAAATTTGATTCCCGGCACATACTACCTCCAGAAACGGAGGGATCGCATGGAAAAAATCTCGAATGATTACCGGGAAAACGTCCGGGTGCTGGACGGCCTTTTAGGCGTGGGCCGCAGCTGCGACATGGTGAGCCGGGATTACCTGATCGGCGGACGGCGGGCCCGGCTGTGGGTGGTGGACGGCTTTGGCAGTGACAGCATCCTTGAGCGGATGGGGGCTTTCTGGCTGACACTGAAGCCGGAAAACGTGATGAGTCTCACCGAAATGCAGGACTTTCTGGACCGGTATATCACTTTTTCGGAATCCAACGTCACCTTTGACATATCCGACGCCGTGACCTCCGTATTTTTGGGAAAATCCCTGCTGGCGGTGGAGGGACTGGCGGGGGGGGGGCTGATGGACGCCAAGGGCTACCCCAGCCGGAGCGTACACGAGCCGCCGGACGGCAAGGTGCTCCGGGGCAGCCACGACGGCTTTGTAGAGGCAGTGGTGCCCAATATGGCGCTGCTGCGCCGCCGCATCCGGGACCCGCACCTCACTATGGAGGGGCACAAGGTTGGTTCCCGCACCCATAATGACGCGGTCCTCTGCTATCTGGATGACAAGGTGGATCAGGACCTGCTGCGGAAGCTCCGGGGCAAGCTGCTGGGACTGGATGTCCGCTCCCTCTCCATGGCCCAGGAAAGTCTGGCGGAGGCCATCCGGCCTAAACAATGGTATAATCCATTTCCGAAAGTGCGCTATACAGAGCGACCCGACGCGGCGGCGGCCAGCATCATGGAGGGCAGCATCGTCCTGATGGTGGACAATTCCCCCTCTGTGATGATTTTGCCCACCGGTTTTTTCGATTTCACACAGGAATCCAACGACTATTACTTCCCGCCGCTGGTTGGCACCTATCTCCGGGTCCTGCGGGTAACGGTATTTCTCCTTTCTTTATTTATTACCCCGGCGTGGTATCTCATGGTCAGCGAACCGAACCGTTTGCCGGGGTGGCTGAACTTCCTGTCTTCCCCGGAGCCGGTGTCTTTGAGCCTGCTGAGTCAGCTTCTGGTGGTGGAATTTCTCATCGACGTATTAAAACTGGCATCCCTGAACACACCGGACAGTCTTTCCAATTCCTTTTCCATGCTGGGAGCCTTGGTTCTGGGGGATTTTGCCGTGCAGGCCGGATGGCTGGGGCCGGAGGTGCTGGTGTATATGGCCTTCGTGTCCGTGGCGGGGTTCGCCCAGCCCAGCTATGAACTGGGCTACGCCTTCAAACTGCTGCGGGTGGCGCTGCTGCTGGTGACGGCGGCCTTTGACGTCTGGGGATTTTGCCTGGGCGTAGTGGGGATCTTCGTTCTGCTGTGCACCACAAAGCCGCTGGTTGGGAAAGGGTATCTCTATCCACTGGTTCCCTTCAACGGCAAGGCGCTGCTGCGGCTGCTGGTCCGGGAACCTATCAGCCGGGACAATACCTGAGAGCCTGTCAATAGAGCGGTGAGCTTTCCGCAGCGGGCAGAAAGGGCTTTTTCAATATGTTAAGCAGCCGTTTTCTCAATGAAGGCGGCTGTTTCTTCATTTGCGGGAGTGGGGGATAGGCCTGCGGGCTTGGAAACGCCCGTGTCGAAACATGTTGATTGGAATTTTTTACAATTGCCGCAATCGATTACGTCGAAAATTCTATGAAAATACCAAGAAGTCCATGAGTTTTTTCCTATATCAGCGAAGTTTTTTCTATCGCTTTTTCAGGGGAGAGCCGATACAATAGCATCATAACGGCGAGGCGGCCTGACCGCCTTGAACGGATGATCAATGATCTTGAGGAGGAACTAAGATGAAAAAGACACTTGCAATTCTCCTGTCTGCTGTCATGATGCTGGGCCTGTTGGCCGGCTGCGGCAGCAAGACCACGGAGCAGCCCTCTACCTCTGGCACTGAGAACACGGAGACCGCCGCGCTGAACGTGGGCGTGTTCTACTATGACTACTCTGACGTGTACATCTCCAGCGTCCGCAGCTCCATGGATGAGCAGCTCAAGGCTATGGGCGTGAACTACACCAACTATGACGGTGCTGGCAACCAGGCCCAGCAGACCGACCAGATCAACACCGCCATCTCCAACGGCGCCAACCTGCTGATCGTCAACATCGTTGAGACTTCCTCTCCCGATGCCGCTCAGAACGCTGTTGAGGCCGCTAAGACCGCCGGTATCCCCATCATCTTCTTCAACCGTGAGGTTTCTGACGATGTTGTGAACAGCTATGAGAAGTGCGCCTTCGTCGGCACCAACGCTCCCGAGGCCGGTCACATGCAGGGCCAGATGGTCGGCGAGTATCTGTTGGAGAACTATGACACCGTGGACCTGAACGGCGACGGCGTCATCTCCTACGTGATGTTCAAGGGCCAGGAAGGCAACGCTGAGGCTGAGGCCCGTACTCAGTTCGGCGTGGAGGACGCCAACGCTGTCCTGACTGCCGCTGGCAAGCCCGAACTGGCTTACTACAACGCTTCCGCTACCGATAAGTACCTGGTCGATCAGGGCGGCAAGTGGTCCGCTCAGGCTGCTAACGACTACATGGCCACCATCCTCCCCGAGTATTCCGAGGCTAACGGCAACATGGTCGAGTTGATCATCTGCAACAATGACGGCATGGCCGAGGGCGCTGTCTCTGCTCTGCAGGGCGCTGGCTACAATACTGGCGACGGCAAGACCATCCCCGTGTTCGGCGTTGACGCTACCGATTCTGCTAAGCAGCTCATCAACGAGGGCAAGATGACCGGCACCATCAAGCAGGATGCCGAGGGCATGGCTTCCACCATTCTGAACCTGGTCAGCAGCGTTCAGGGCGGCGGTAACCTGATGGATAACACCTCCTCCTTCAACGTGGACGAGGGTGTTGCCAAGATCCGTGTGCCTTACGCCACCTACACCGGCGAATAAGCCAGACCATCGCTTCTCTCGCCCCATTAAACAGTAAGGATAAGCGGGGCTGTCGGTTCGACAGCCCCGCTTTACAATTCAAGCGGTCCCGGTTCGGGCCGCTTTTCAACCCGCAGTGGAACGAACCCCGGGACGGACGGAACGTGCCGTAAGGGGTCTGCCGCGGGAATCACGCAGATAGGAGGTAAACGCAATATGGAGCAGCCGGCATTGCTGGAAATGCGGAATATCACAAAGGAATTCCCTGGTGTCAAGGCGCTGGATGGCGTTTCCCTTACCGTCCGGCCCGGCACCGTCCACGCCCTGATGGGTGAGAACGGCGCAGGAAAGTCCACCCTGATGAAATGTCTGTTCGGCATTTATGCCAAGAATGCAGGTACCATCGTTCTGGACGGTAAGGAAGTTGATTTCAAAAGTTCAAAAGAGGCGCTGGAAAACGGCGTGGCCATGGTCCATCAGGAACTGAACCAGGCCCTGACCCGCAGCGTCATGGATAACCTGTGGCTGGGCCGCTATCCCAAGGTGGCGGGTCTCATGGTCAGCGAGTCTGTCATGCGCAAGCGCACCCGGGAGATCTTTGAGGAGCTGGATGTCCATGTGGACCCCAAGGCCATCATGTCCACCCTGCCCGTTTCCCAGCGGCAGATGGTGGAGATCGCCAAGGCGGTCAGCTATAACGCGAAGATCATCGTATTCGATGAGCCTACCTCCTCTCTGACGGAGGCGGAGGTCGAGCACCTGTTCCGCATCATCAATATGCTGAAGGAGCGGGGCTGCGGCATCATTTACATCAGCCACAAGATGGACGAGATCCTCCGCATCAGTGACGAGGTCACCATCATGCGTGACGGTCAGTGGGTGGCAACGCGCCACGCCAAGGACCTGACCATGGAGGAGATCATCAAGCTGATGGTGGGCCGCGAACTGACCAACCGTTTCCCGCCCAAGGACAATAAGCCCGGCGAGGTGATTCTGGAAGTGGAGCATCTGGCGGGCAAATACACCCGCCTGAAGGACGCCAGCTTCCAGCTGCGCAAGGGTGAGGTGCTGGGTATCGCCGGACTGGACGGCTCCGGACGCACGGAGGTGCTGGAGAATCTGTTCGGCGCCATGACCAAGGAGAGCGGCACCATCCGCCTCCACGGTAAGGAGATCAAGAACAAGACCCCCCGGGAAGCCATTAAAAACGGCTTCGCCCTGCTGACGGAGGAACGCCGGGCCACGGGTATCTTCGGGATCCGTGACATCAAGGAAAACACCGTCATTTCTAACCTGAAAAGCTATCTGGCAGGCGGCTTCTGCCTCAGCGATAAGAAAATGAAAGAAGATACCGACTGGGCGATCCAGGCCATGCACATCAAAACGCCCAGTCAATCCACACAGATCCGCTCGCTCTCCGGCGGAAACCAGCAGAAGGTCATCATCGGCCGCTGGCTTCTGACTAAGCCTGAGGTCCTGCTGCTGGACGAGCCGACCCGCGGTATCGACGTGGGCGCGAAATACGAGATCTACCAGCTGATCATCGACCTTGCCAAGCAGGGCAAGACGGTCATCATGGTTTCCTCGGAAATGCCGGAGCTGCTGG
>ERZ772855.3507-NODE-3507-length-11744-cov-4.321670_pt1 | contig 11744 bp, 9 predicted proteins | sample MGYA00511900_ERZ772855 | MGnify/ENA primary metagenome ERZ772855 (study PRJEB29015, sample SAMEA2737701) | human gut metagenome | biome: human gut; feature: human-associated habitat; material: faeces | place: China | collected 2012 ...
CAATATATTGAGTTATTAAAAATCGGTAAAATAAAATGTTACAAATTGTAAGAATTTAAAGTGGCATTTCTAACGATTTTACAAAAATATACTTTTTTACACTAAATCGCTAAAGAATATAACCACAAGATATAGTGTAACCGTTTTGTAACCATACCACAATGTTAAAAACGTTTGTGCATATTATACAAAATCTTATCTTCGGAAATATTGACACATTATGCATTTGTCACTATAATGGCAATCGCTCGAGGAAATAATAACGGTGAAGCAGAAAAAACAACTCTGCTCGATATGAAATTTTTGTAGCTACATTCGTATCGGTATTAGGAACAATGTTTCAAAGCGAAACCCTAATATTTCTATCACAAAAGGAGATTAAGATGACTAACCAATCAACAACCGGCGACATACGCGGCGTAAGCCACAAAGTCGTAACGGCAGTAATTGCGTTTGTGTTAGCAATAATTATTTTTGCATCAACTGCATTTGCACAGATGGTATCAAACTACACTGTTGAAATTAAAGTTGATAACAACACTTATACAATTACAACAAACGAAACGGAACCTATCGAAATCCTGTCGCAAGCAAATGTTACATTGAAGGATACAGACAAACTCGATATAAGCTCTTTTAACGCAGGTAAGGGCGGAGTTATTAAAGTTGACAGACTTAACAACATAAATGTTGAATTCAATGGAGTAACAAACACATACAGCGTATACGGTGACACAGTTAAGGAAGCACTTGACGAAATCGGATTTAACACCGAAAAAGTTACTCTTAGCTGCTCACTTAATGATATTGTTACAGACGGTATGGAAATTAAGTATATATCATCTAAAACAACCACACTTAAGGTTGACGGTGAAACATACAAAGTACCGGTTGTAGACGGAACTGTATCAACACTTCTTGATGTAGCAAATGTTACACTTGACGGTGATGATTACACTACCCCATCTGTAAATAAGCAGATTACAAAAAAAACCAAGGTAACTGTTAACCGTGTAACATACAAGGAAGTTACCAAAAAAGAAAGCGTTAAATACGGTACCATTGAAAAAGAAAATGATGATGTTTACGAAGGCATTGAAACCGTAGTAAAAAAAGGTAAAAAAGGCAAAGCCAATGTAACTTATCAAGTAAAATATGTAAATGGTAAGAAAAAGACTAAGAAAGTTATTGACAAAGATGTTATTACCAAAGCTAAAAGCGAGGTAGTAAAAGTAGGCACAAAGGAAACAGACGGTGCCAAGGTCAAGACTAACGGAGTAAAGAATAAAAAGGGATACAAAGTAGGCCAAGTAATTTCAGGCAGATACACACACTACTGTGCTTGCGGCACTTGCGGTACAGGTACAGGTAGAACTGCAAGCGGCAAGCGTGTTTCAAACGGAATGAAAAACCCGTACTACATTGCTTGTAACTGGTTGCCTATGGGTTCAATAGTAAATATTGACGGAACAAACTACACAGTAGTTGACAGAGGCGGTTCAGGCCTTTCAAGCGTAGGCAGAGTAGATATATTTACACCTGAAGGACACAGAGCATGCTATAAATACGGAACAGGCAAATGCACACTTACAATTATGCGTTTGGGCTGGTAAGTATAATATATAAATTAGGTTCGTTAAAGGGGAAGCAAATTATGCTTTCCCTTTTCTTTGTTTTAATAATATGTATTTGACTTATTAACAAAAACATAGTAAAATAATGTGTATATAACTAACGGAGGAAAATACAATGGATAATTCAGAAAAAACTTTAGATCAGCTTGTTGCTCTTTGCAAGGGTAGAGGTTTTGTTTACCCGGGTTCGGAGATTTACGGCGGTCTTGCAAATACATGGGATTACGGCCCACTCGGTGTTGAACTTAAAGAAAATATCAAAAAAGCCTGGAGAAAGAAATTTATTCAGGAAAACCCATATAATGTAGGGCTTGACAGTGCTATTCTTATGAACCCGCAAACTTGGGTTGCATCAGGCCACCTCGGCGGATTCTCCGACCCGCTTATGGATTGCTGTGAATGTAAAACAAGGCACAGAGCAGATGACTTGATTGAAAGCTTTGACGGCACAAATGTTGCCGGCTGGAGCAATGAGGAAATGTCTGCTTATATTAAGGAGCATAACATTCCTTGCCCAAATTGCGGTGCGCATAATTTTACGGATATTCGCCAATTCAACCTTATGTTTAAAACTTTCCAGGGTGTAACAGAAGATGCAAAAGACGAAATTTATCTTCGCCCTGAAACTGCACAGGGTATTTTTACAAACTTTGCAAATGTGCAGAGAACTACAAGAAAGAAAATCCCTTTTGGTGTAGCACAGGTAGGTAAATCATTCAGAAACGAAATTACTCCGGGCAAATTCATCTTCCGTGTAAGAGAATTTGAGCAAATGGAGCTTGAATTTTTCTGTAAGCCGGGTACTGACCTTGAGTGGTTTGATTATTGGAGAAGCTTCTGCCGCGATTGGCTTTATTCTCTTAACATCAACAAGGATAACCTCAGACTTCGTGACCACGACCCTGAAGAACTTTGCTTCTATTCCAAAGCTACAACCGACTTTGAATACAAATTCCCATTTGGCTGGGGCGAACTTTGGGGTGTGGCTGACAGAACAGACTACGACCTCACACAGCATATCAAAACAAGCGGCAAAAACCTTGAATATTTTGACCAGGCAACAGGCGAAAAATATGTACCTTATGTTATTGAGCCTTCACTTGGTGTTGAGCGTTTATTCCTTGCACTTCTTACAGAAGCTTATGATGAAGAAATGCTTGATGAAGAAAAGAATGACAAGAGAATAGTAATGCACTTCCACCCTGCAATTGCTCCGTTTAAAGCAGCGGTTCTTCCGCTTTCAAAGAAGCTTAACGAGCAGGCAACAGAAGTTTTTGCCATGCTTTCAAAGAAATTCAACATTGATTATGATGACGCAGGCTCTATCGGCAAAAGATACCGCCGCCAAGATGAAATCGGTACTCCGTATTGCATCACATACGACTTTGATTCAGTTGAAGATAACTGCGTAACCGTTCGTGACCGTGATACTATGGAGCAGGTTAGACTTCCGATTGACGAACTTGTAAAATTCATCGAGGAAAAGGTTGAGTTTTAATTTATCTTTCAAAGGAGGATAAAATTATGAATAACATCAACAGAAGCTTGGTAAAATCACAAGCCAAGCAAATCATTAAAGACAAAATATTCGCCCTGTTTGTTTTAAGTGCAATTGTAATTTTTTTAACCCAGGGTTTAACCATAGGTGTAAATGTTTACACCGACAGTGATGATATTGAAAACCTCTTCGGCCCGAAAAACAGCAACGGTTACAGTGATAACTCTAACCGAAACACGCCTGAAGATTTTTTCAAATACTTTAACGGCGAGCAAAGTGATGACGACAACAGCTACGATGACGACAACAGCTACGATGACGATGACAGCTACGATGACGGTGACAGCTCAAGCGACAATCCTATTGAAAGCTTCGGCCAAAGCTATAACGGCAGTGACACCGGCATTACTAACACATCCGTTAACACTTCAAACATAGGTTATTTTTCCGATACAGGAATTAGAGGGCTTACCATTCTTTCAATCGTGCTTTCTCCGCTTCTCGTTTCGCTTTTAGGTTTTTATGTAATCCTCGTTAAGCGTGACCCGAGTGAGCAATTTTCACTCGGTGAAGAAATCAAAAACATATTCAAAGTATCGTTTGACGCAACATACGGTAAAAAGCTTGTTGTTTCAATTTTAAGAACCTTGTTTATAACGCTTTGGTGTTTTCTCTTCATAATCCCGGGTATCGTGTATAATTACAGCTCATACTTCTCATTCCAGATTATGTGTGAAAACCCGAATTTGAAGCCTATGGAGGCTCTCAAGCTATCTAAAAAGATGGTTAAGGGCAACAGGAGTGAGCTTTTTGCACTTGACTTAAGCTTTATCGGCTGGTGGATACTCTGCGGTATCTCCTTCGGCATTGCGAGCATATATGCAATTCCTTATTATTTAACTACCCAAGCACTCTATTACGAAAACTTCAAAATAAGAGCTTTGCAAGAGGGCAGAATTACGGAAGACGACTTCCTTTCACAAGAGGAAAAGGCAAACAAATATGCTTTTGCCGGTGCGGGAAATTATTATAACCCTACACAAAATACCAATGAGCAGTACACAGCTAATCAAAACGACAGTGCAAACGCTTATTACTACAACCCACAGCAGCACACATCTGATACCGGAGCAGCACAAACCGCTGCAAATGAAAATGCAGGCGAGCAAAATACATCACCATTTTATACTCCTGCAAATGTGCCGAGTGAAAATGAACCTACACAAAGCGGTTCATACCCGTCATATGCAAATAACGAGCAGGAAAAGGCAGAATTTTATCAGCCGCCTGTAAATGATGAAACGGTTTCAAGCGAGCCGGAAAATCAAAATGCAGATACAAACGAATAATCTATAAAAGCAAAGGCGAGCAGTATTTGCCCCTAAAAATCATCGGGGTTTCACTGCTCGCCTATTTTTTGTTTATTTTTTCAAAAGCTATTCTGTTTTTCCCATTACATCAAGCGGGTTGACATACTTATTATCCAAAAGCGTTTCAAAATGAAGGTGTGATTCGCTCTTTTCTTCAAACGGAATTGTACCGAGCGTGCCGAGAGTTTCGCCGATAGTTACATAATCGCCCTCTGATACATTTACGGTATCCATACCGCAATACCTTGCAACAAGTTTGCCGCCGTGGTCAATTTCAATCACGGTGCCGAGCATAGCGTCTTTGCTTACGCTTAATACAAGGCCATCGTTAATCGAATGCACTTTACTGCCCTTATTAGCTTTAAAATCAACCGCTGTATGCGCCCTGTAATCTTTCATTGTTTTATTTTCAACAAGTTCTTCACTGTAACCCAAAAGCACCGCTTCATCGCAAGGATATTTGTAAAACGATTTATAAGGAATATTAGTATCGCTTGATGTCATAGTAGATACTTCGGTTGATGTTACGGTAGTCGGCTTTTTTGAATTTTGCTTTTTTGAATTTTGCTTTTTAGTTGTTTGCTTTTCAGTTTGGCTTGCAGTGGTTAACTGCGTATTATTTGTGGTGGTAACCTTTTTTTCTTTAGCTTTTTCAACCACGGTAGTAGCTTCGTTTACATCTGTTGTGTGCGAAGACTGGGTTGAAAAATAAACAATCAAGCCAAGTGCAACAATGCAAAGGCAAATCACTGAAAATAAAGCTCTTAAATTTTTATTATTTGGTTTATCTTTTGTAGCCATAAAAACACCTCAAGGGTATTATTGCCCTTGGGGTGTTAAGTTATACATATTAAATTTTAATCGTAAACTACGGTAACTACGCTTGAAGCAGGAAGCGAAACATCAAGTTTTTTTGCTGTGCCAAAATCTGTTTTGGCAATATCGTTATCCCTATCGGTTGTATAAACGCTGTAATCACCTGTGCAGTCAAGTGCTGTTTTAACCTTTTTATCGTTGTTATTTACATACACTACAACTGTTGAACCGTCTTCATTAACAAAAGCAACGCTTTTTACATTTTCAACACCTGATGAACAAGCAATTCTGATTGCTCCCTCTTTAATAAATTTTGAAAAATTGCCGAGACAGTAATATCTTTTTGAAAAATCGAGATTTTCGTGATTATCTTCATCAAGGTAAATAAGACCGTCGGTATACACACCGTAGGAACAGGCAGTCCACCAATCCCATTCGGTAGCGTTTAAAAGAGTTAAATCATCCACAATTTTATTTGCCATTGCAACACCGTACTTAATTGTAGTACCGTTAGTACCTTTTTTCGCTTTGGAAATAAGGTCAAACACACCTGTGTTTTCATCGGTAGTCATTTGGCAATATTCAGTAGACGCAACATTATATTTTGAATATTTTTCAGAAATATAATCTGCCGTGGCTTTTTTAGTATCTGTATCTGACCAGTAAGAATGCATACTCACTTCGTCAAAATATTTGCGAAGACCGGCATTTTTGAAAACATATTTTGGCCCTTTGCCCAAAATGCAATCCATATATGCCATTGCTGTACTGCCTTGCCCTTCCATAGCACCGGATTCAAACATTGATACTTTTACTCCGCTTTTATCAAGCTCACTGCCTTTAAATTTTTTAACAAAAGTTTTAAGCAAATCTCTTGCTTCATATTTGGAATAATAGCAACCCTCTTGATTAACGGAATAAGTATTATCATCATTATACCAAGCCGCCCAATTATACTGCGGCTCATTTATAGGCGAAACGCTTGTAACACGATAACCTTTTTTCACAAAGTAATCGGCACTGTTATAGCAAAAATCGGCAAATGCCTTGTAATTTGATTTATCAAGATTTGAAACCCACTGTTCATCATCACTTTTATATGGGGTACAGTATGCCGCACCGTTTTTTGTTAAATACACGGGAGCGCTGTTGCAAAACAGAGTCAAGCGCATATCCTTGCCGGCATATTTTTTTGCAAGTTCCAGGCACTGCTGTGCGTTTTTATCATTATTAAAATTATATGTTCCGTCAGCATTTAAAAAACATTCGGTTTGGCGGTTTTTAGTCAAAATGTGACTATCATTCTTTGAACCTGCGCCGAGATTGTAGCGGTAAATATTAAGTCCTATTCCCTTGTTATCATCATAAAGTGCCTGCATAATATCACTTGCATTATCCCACGAGCCTACATCCTGGCTCCACCAGCAAGCAGACGCACCAAATCCGTTTAAAGTTTGGTAATTCACATTATTATCAAGCACGGTGACATTACTTCCGCTGACATTGGCATTTACTTTTTCGCTTTGCCTGTATTCAACTTTTCCGTCAATTCCGATAACACCGAAAATTATATAAAGCACCGCCGCTATAATTGCAACAATCAGAGCCGATATTACAATGAGCAAAGTTTTTTTCTTTTTGCTTTTATCCATTTTTCATCACCCGATTTTAAAAAAGGGCGAATTGCAAATCAACTCGCCCATAATAATATTCTTGTTTTTTTATACACCCGAATAAGCGTTGAAACCGCCGTCAACAGGAATATTAACACCTGTAATAAAGCCTGAATAAGTATCATCGCAAAGGAAAAGAAGTGTACCTGAAAGTTCATCAGGTTCGCCGAATCTGTCCATTGGTGTAGCGGCAAGAATTTTGCCTGTTCTTTCAGTAGGTGTTCCGTCCTCATTCCAAAGAAGAGTTGCATTCTGCTTTGTTGAGAAAAAGCCCGGTGCAATCGCATTCACTCTGATTCCGAGCGGAGCAAAGTGAACTGCCATCCATTCCGTAAAGTTCTTAACAGCGGCTTTAGCGGCACTGTAAGCAGGAATACGGGTAAGCGGCCTAAATGCATTCATAGAGGTAATCATAATGATAGTACCCTTTTGCTTTTCAGCCATATCCTTGGCAAATACCTGAGTAGGAATAAGTGTACCGAGGAAATTAAGGTTAAATACAAAGCTGATACCGTTAGGGTCAAGGTCAAAGAAAGTTTTTACATTTTCATCCTTTTGAACAAGGTCGATTTTTTCAAGAGTATCTTTTGTAGTAGTTCCCTTCGGGTTGTTTCCGCCTGCACCGTTTAAAAGAATATCGCAAGAGCCTAATTTTTCATTGATGACTTTTCTTGCGTTTTCCATTGATTCAAGTTCAAGAACATTACAGCCGACTGCAATAGCTTCGCCGCCGTCTGCATTGATTTCATCAGCACATTTTTTTGCTGCTTCTTCATTAAGGTCAAGCACTGCAACTTTGCAACCCTGTTTAGCAAGGGTTTTTGCGAATGCGGCACAAAGAACACCGCCGCCGCCTGTAACAACAGCAACTTTACCTTTTAAATTCTCGTGTTTAAACATAATGTTTATTTTTCCTTTCTGCTTTTTTCAACAGCTTCCCAAAGTCCGTTGAGATAGCTTACGCCCAATGCTCTGTCATAAAGTCCGTAACCCGGGCGTGCAACTTCACCCCAAATCATTCTGCCGTGGTCAGGGCGAATATATCCGTCAAACCCAACCTCTTGAAGAGCTTTAACTATTTCATACATATCAAGTGAACCATAATCACTTTCGTGTGCAGTTTCGTTAAACCACCTGTCATTGATTGAAACATTGCGAAGATGAGCAAAATAAATTCTATCCCCTGCGGCTTTAATAATTTCAACCATATCATTTTTAGGGCTTGCACCGAGTGAGCCTGTGCAAAGTGTTAAACCGTTGTACTTGCTCGGAACCATATCAAGAAGCTTTTCAATAGCTTCTTTGCTTGTGATAATACGAGGAAGGCCAAAAATACCCCAAGGCGGGTCATCCGGATGTATTGCCATTTTGACATCACATTCTTCACAAGTAGGCATAATAGCTTCAAGAAAATATTTAAGATTTGCCCACAAATCATCGGCAGTTACATTCTTATACTTTTCAAAAAGCTCCTTAATTTCACCCATTCTTTCAGTTTCCCAACCCGGCATAGCATATCCGTTTGAGTTATCATCAATCTCTTTAAACATATCTTCGGGTGATTTGCCCTCTACCTGCTTACCGTCATAGCTAAGGCAGGTTGAACCATCAGGCAAAGGCATATAAAGGTCTGTTCTTGTCCAGTCGAAAACAGGCATAAAGTTATAGCAAATTACTTTAACCCCAACCTTTGCAAGATTTCTGATTGATGTTTTATAATTTTCAATAAGCTTGTCCCTTGTAGGTAAACCAAGCTTTATATCCTCGTGAACATTTACGCTTTCGATACATTCCATTGTAAGCCCGGCAGATGTGATTTCATCATACATTTTCTGCACATCTTCCATTTCCCAAGCTTCCCCGGCAGGAAGATAATGAAGAGCAGGAACAACGCCGACTACACCCGGAATTTGCTTGATTTGCTCAAGTGATACGGTATCAAGGTCCTTACCGAACCAGCGAAAAGTCATTTGCATATTTTTACCTCCTTTATTTAAAATCATATAGCACTTTGATTCTATCATAATATAATAGACGATTCAAGCGGATATTTATAATAATTATATTTTTTAAACGCTCAATTTTTATTTAACTTTAACAGTTTTTGTTTTAGACCAAGCACCGTATATCTTCTTTCCTGCAGATTTTTTATATGCACGAATTCTTACATAATACTTTTTCTTTGATTTAAGCTTGGAAATAGTTTTTGAAGTAGTGCTTTTCTTACTTATTGTTACTGTTTTAGTTGATTTTTTAGCATATTTTTTTGATGTTGAATATTGGATTTGATAGCCTGTTACGGTTTTATCCTTTTTCCATTTAACAGTCATTTTCTTTTTTCTTGTGCTTTTAAGCGAAGAAAGTTTTTCCTTTTTCGGCTTAATGGTGAGTCTGATTGTCGCAGTACCTGAGTAATTGCCTTTAAATTTAACTGTAAGAGTTGCATATCCCGGCTTGGTATTGTTTTTATAACTTACGGTGTAATTTGACGGAGAAACAACATTTCCCATTCTGTCATAAACCTTAACTGAAGTAGTTTTCTTTTTCTTATTATATGTGAAAGATTTGGTCTTGGCTTTTACGCTTGATACAGCAGGAAAGCTTGCGGTTCTTATGTATTCCGGACAATATGCGCATATGCTTTCAACATAACCGTCATAATTTTGTGCGCTGTCATATTGGTCATAATGAGCAGGATATGAATTATATAAGCTGAAATCGTGATTATGATTTCTTACACTTACTACATTTGAAAAAGACACAGATGCCGATTCAAGCACATAGTAATATGTTTTACCGGCTTCAAGTGTAGCGGCACAAATAAGATTTGGGTTATTATCATTAAGCACGGTGTTATATGTTTCACCGCTGAAATCTTCTATCGACGCCATAATATTACCGCCATAACTTTGATTAAAGCAATAAAATTCAAATGAGCCGGTATAAGGCGGAGTAAATTCGACATATGCTTTATTTCCCAAGTCGCCCCAAACTGCAGCGCTTGAATTCAAATAGATTTCCTGCGCGGTCTTTTTAGTATTTGCAAATGCGTTTATTGAACCTACCGATAAGCAGCTGATTGCAAGAAGCAAGCTTAAAAATATCGAAAATGTTTTTTTCATTTCTATACCTCCGAAACATTGATATATTTATTTTAACATATAAAGATATAAAGTCAATAAGAAAACAGCCCTTATTTAGGGCTGTTTTAGACTGTAAATATTAAATTATGCGCTTTCCTTTTCTGCTTTTTCTTTTTCACGGCGAGCCATAATTTCTTTAATCATCATTCTGTGGCCATCACCTGTAATATTATAAAAATGCATAGGAATAAGCATAAGCAGGTAACCCACAATAGGAAATACGGTGGTCATAAGGAAAAGACCTAAAAGAGTTGAATGATTTTGAACAGTGGAAACATCGGTTGTATGCTCAACATAACCTGTTCTTGCAAGTACCTGAAGGCAGATGAAAGATGAAAGTGTACCTTCAAGCTTACCTGTAAATGACATAATTGAAAGCATTGTACCCTCAACACGCTTGCCTGATTTCCATTCAACATAATCAACTGTTTCGGCTTCCATTTCCTTTTGCATAAGGTTTTTAAATTCAAGCGGGAATGTAACAAGCATTGAAAATGCAAGTACAATTACACCGGTTAAGGTTGAAACAGGCTGATTTGCAGGCTTGTTCATAATTCCGTTGTATGTTAAAAGGGCAAAAAGTCCGTTTAAAACTATACCTAAAACACAGCACACCTGATAGAATTTTTTACTGTCGCTTTTAGCACCCAAACGTTCAACAATAATAGGAACAAGCAAACCTGCCAAAACAGAACCCGGTGCTTTCATAATATCAAGAAGTCCGTTATATTTAGCATTGAAAAGTGAATCGTATGCAAAATAGAATGAGCATTGCTCGGATACCTTAATAATAACAAAAAAGATGTTACAAAGGAAAAGCATTAAAAGCGGCCTGTTTGTTAAAAGCAAGTGGATACATTCATTAAGTGACGGCGTTTCCTCGCTGTGCTCCATTCTTTCTTGGCAGTTTGAAAATGTAAAGCGGGTAAACACAATAATAAACACTGCCGAAAAAACAGCCGCAACCAAATAAGCTTTATCAAGATTTGAATTAAAATACGGTAACCAAGCGGCAAAAGCAACCAAAGCTGCCGGAATGGCACCGACTATCATTCGCCCGATAGACGCAATACCGTAAAGCTTCGTTCGTTCAGTACCGTTGGGAGTCATTGAAAACGCAAGTGCGCCCATAGGAACATCAAATGCGGTATATGTAACATCAAGGCCGACAAAAGCAAAAACAGTCAATGCCATCTTCATTCCATATGACAGGTTGTCATTACCAACGAAGAATAAAATCATGAACAGTGACACAAGATACGGTGCAAATTTGATATAGCCCCTCATTTTGCCCCAGCGTGAACGGGTTTTATCAACAATAACACCCATTATCGGGTCGTTAATCGCATCAAAAATACCGCAATAAAGCCTGATATTACTTGCGTGCCTCGCTTTGATATGAAGCACATCGGTAATAAAGAAATTAACATATTTTGAAGCTGTCATACTTGTACTCATACCTTGAGCGCCGCGGCCCATTGCATAAGACAAAGCTTCCTTCCAGGTAAGATATGTCGGCTCACCTACATCTTTTTTAACAATTTTGCTGTTCAAAAAAGATTTAATCTTTCCCATAGGAGCACCTCGGTTCATAAATTAGTAACATTATA
>ERZ772855.3519-NODE-3519-length-11719-cov-2.527435_pt1 | contig 11719 bp, 7 predicted proteins | sample MGYA00511900_ERZ772855 | MGnify/ENA primary metagenome ERZ772855 (study PRJEB29015, sample SAMEA2737701) | human gut metagenome | biome: human gut; feature: human-associated habitat; material: faeces | place: China | collected 2012 ...
TGCAGCTGGAAATCCGCCGGAATACAATAAGTCGGTCCGCGATTTTGATATGGTCACATTAGACCGCGTCCGTTATCTGAATATCGAGGCTGACTATAAAGTCTGGAAAGAATATGCGAGAGCAAAACATCTTCATAATGCCATTTTAAGCTATCTGGAACTGAGACAGAAAAACTTTTACCGTGTGGAGGCAGATGTGGATGGTATCCGTTTCGTGACAGCGCGTGGCTGGGAGGACTTGAGCAGTCTGATGCAGGTTTATGAGAAACTGGATCTGCCGGTAGATGAGAGTGTCATCCGTGAGTTTATCCATCACGAGGACGTGGCAGAGGATGCAGCAGCATATTTTGAACTGTACCGCAAGTACCGGGATGATTACGGGATCGCGGATATCCTTGCCGGAAAAGTAAGACCGGAGACCTTTGCAAGAATCTATGCGGCGGCATTTGATGAGAGACTGAGCGTAGTGAATCTTTTATTGGACGGTCTGTCTGCATTTTTTGGAAATGTACAGGAAAATAAACAGATCGCGGATAACTGGTACGGATTTTTAAAAGAATATCAGAGACGGCTGAAAGAGGGCGAAGCGCCGGTGGACAGCTATCGGGCATTGCTGGAAGAAAGAATGGCAGTGGTGGAAGCTGAGAAGCAGGCGGAAGTCTGTACAAAGGCACAGGTGGCAGGATGGGAGCGCATTTTTGCATTCTGGAAGGAAAATACACCGGATAGCGGATTAGATGTGAAAGAGAGTTTTGCACAGGCGAAAGCCGGGTTTGACAGACAAAGAGAAACATTAGAGGATGCGGAAAAGAAAGCGATGAATGCATTAGAGCATGCGTTTGATTTTATGGAACAGGCGTTTGAAAATGGTGAAGAGATGGTCGTGTTTGTGACAGAACTGACTTTAACACCCGAAGCGGCAATGTTTTTATCAGAGCATACCTGTGAGCGGTATATGACATATAACGAACAGCTTCTGATCGGAAAGAGAAAACGGGAAATCTTATCAGAACTGAATCGATAGGAAATACAGACTGCGCAGAGAACAGCGCATGTATGGAGGATTATGATGAAACAGAGTGAAACAAGAAATCTTACAATGATGATGGATCTGTATGAAATGACGATGGCAAATGGTTATTTTAACGATCAGGACAAGGATACGAGAGTTGCATTTGATGTATTTTACCGCAGTAATCCGGACGGCGGTGGATTTGCGATCTTTGCAGGATTAGAGCAGATTTTGGAGTACATTGAGAATCTTCATTTTGATGAGGAGGATATCGCCTATTTTCGTTCTCTCAACATTTTTACAGAAGATTTCCTTGCTTATCTGAAAGACTTTAAATTCAGCGGTGATATTTATGCGTTCAAAGAAGGAACGATCATGTATCCAAATGAGCCGATCATCACGGTGGTTGCACCGTTAATTGATGCACAGCTCATCGAGACCGCTTTGCTTGCGCAGGTGAATCATCAGTCCCTGATTGCGACAAAGACAAGACGTATTGTGAGTGCAGCAGAGGGACGGGCTGTTTCTGATTTTGGTGCGCGCCGTGCCCACAACATGGATGCTGCAGTTTATGGTGCCAGAGCTGCTTATATCGGAGGCGCTGTCGGAACGGCAACTGTGCTTGCCGGTCAGATGTTTGATATTCCGGTCAGCGGGACCATGGCACATAGCTGGGTGATGTATTATAAGGATGAATTTGAGGCATTTAAACATTATGCAGAGAATTATCCGGATGGGACAGTGCTTTTAGTGGATACTTATGATGTCATCGGTTCCGGTATCCCGAATGCAATCCGTGTGGCAAAAGAAGTTTTAGAGCCGATGGGAAAGAGATTAAAGGGAATCCGTATCGACAGTGGTGACCTTGCATATCTTTCGAAAAAGATCCGTAAGATGTTAGATGATGCAGGATTAGAGGATTGTAAGATCGTTGTTTCTAATAGTCTTGATGAGTATACGATCACATCCATTTTACAGCAGGGCGGCAAGATCGACAGTTTCGGTGTCGGCGAGCGTCTGATCACTGCAAAATCCGATCCTGTTTTCGGTGCGGTATATAAGATCTCTGCAGTGGAAGAAAATGGTACATTTGCCCCGCGTATCAAAATCTCAGAAAATGTGGAGAAGATCACAAATCCGGGACTTAAAGATGTGTACCGTATCTATGATGAAGCAGGACATTCCGTTGCGGATCTGATCACAAAGGCAGGCGAGACGGTTGATATGTCCGCACCATACCGTTATGCAGATCCGGTAAAACCATGGAAAAACCGTTCTTTTGAAAATTGTACAGCGAAAAAACTTCAGCAGCAGGTCGTAAAGGCAGGAAAACGGATCGTGGAGCCGGAAACCTTAGAGGAAATCAGATCTTATGTGGAGAAACAGCTTAATACCGAAGTATGGGAAGAAGAGCAGCGTTTTGAGAACCCGCATGAACATTATCTGGATATGAGCCCGGCATATTACGAGATGAAGATGGATATGCTGCATGAATCACGCACCAGATAAAGTGTGTGCAGACGGATATGCTGCATGCATTGTGCAAAAATAAGACGTGTGCAGATACAGATAAGCAGTGTATCATGAGATTGTAAGAAATGATAGTAAGGAAAGAATAACGTGAAATTGATATACGACATCCCAGCATCTTTCTGGGGACTGTTCCGGTCCGTAAACCGGGACATCTATATAGAAGCACTTCTGACCATCAATGACGAATACCAGTACAACAATTACTTTTTAAGCAGAGAAGCATGTGTCCAGATCTTAAGCGACATGTGCTCCTCTCGTCGTTATGCCTTTATGAGGGAGGATAATGAGACAGAGGAAGATGAGGAGACCGCATTGCCGGGTCGTATCTTAAACTGGCTGGTGCGCACAAAATGGCTCAGAAAAATCGAAGATTACGAGGCGATGACCACCAATATCGTCATACCGGATTATGCGGCGGTGATGATCGAGGCATTTGAAAAATTGGCAGACGAGCCGTTAGATGACACGGATCTTTATATCCAGAATGTTTATGCGACTCTTTTTTCTTTTAAGAATGACCACCGCATGAATCTTGCCATGTTAAAGACAGCACTTGTCAATACCAGAAAACTGAATAAGGCACTGCAGGATATGCTGCATAACATGGATAAATTTTTTGCAAGGCTTCTGGAACAGCAGTTTTACGGGGATCTTCTGAAAGAGCATCTGGACGGATATGTGGAAGAGATTGTCCGGAAAAAATACCATATACTGAAGACTTCGGATAATTTTTATATCTATAAGACAGATATCAAAGAATGTCTGCGTCAGATGCGGGATGATGAGGAATGGATCGAGAAGATCCGTGAGCGCGCCCGTGCAACCGGAGATACGGGAGAAGATGTGCTGGAACTTCTGGATATGATCGAGAGAGGCTTTGATGATATCGAGCACCGCATTTCCAATATGGATAAGGAGCACAGTAAATATGTGCGTGCGACGGTGACAAGACTGAATTATCTTCTGAGCGGAGAGAGCGACACGAAGGGATTGGTTATTCAGCTCCTGAACCGGATGTCAGAGGATGACTATGAAGAGATCATTCAAAAGACGGGGGAGAAGATGAATCTGTCTTTGGTCGAAATCCTGTCAGAAAAATCCCTTTATAAGCGAAGAAAAAACCGGAAGGATTTTGTAAGTCAGATGGCACCGGAAGAAGAAGTGGATGATCTGGACAGGGAAGATGTGCTCAGATTGAACCGGATCAAGCGCAGATTCAGCAAAAAGCAGATTGAAGAATTTATCGAAGAGCATATAGAGAAAGATGTGCTGGATACAGAAAAATTTTCCCTTACATCAGAGGAGGATTTTGAAAAGCTGATTCTGGCATATGACTTAAGTACCCGTAAGAACAGCAAATATAAAACGCTGGAAGAGGATGCGGAAACGATTGAAAAGAACGGATATCGTTATCCAGCACTGAAATTTGTAAGAAGGCATTTATAAAAAGTATACGGAAATTGGAGAGAATGGATGATAGAATATTTTGAGCAGCTTACACAGGAAGAACAGGAAGACCTGACGGATGTGATCCGGCTTCTCTATAGACAGACGTTCCTTCTGGAGAGGAAGTTCGACAAGCGTGCGGGCAGACTGCAGTATCAGAGAGAGTACCGCATCTGTGAAAAGCACATTGATTTTCTGAAAATGTATTTTCAGATTGCCGGGATCACATTATGTGAGAACGTACATCTGGGACTGATCTATATTCAGGATGAGATGGTCTGGGGAGAAAAGCTTCCGCGTCTTGCAACGATTTACATCTTATTACTGAAGCTGATTTATGATGAACAGATGGCATCGGTTTCGTCAAGTAGTCAGATCGTGACGACGCTTGGGGCACTCAACGGAAAAGCAGGAGATTTTCGTGTGCTTCGAAGTATCCCTTCACCGACAGAGATGAAAAGGACCATTGCCATGCTGAAAAAATACCAGCTGATCGAGCCGCTGGATCTACTGGAAGAGTTAAATGAAAGTACAAGACTTCTGATCTATCCGTGTATCCATGCAGTATTGCAGGGAGATGCGGTGAGAGAAGTTCTGGAATCATTTGGAAACAGCCGGGAAGAAGAGGAGGAGACTCTTGGAGACATTGGATAACAGGCAGCCGTTCTGGGCGATTTCAAAAATCTGCCTGAACAACTGGCATTATATAGACAGAAAAATACTGACTTTGAGCGAAGGAATCAACTTTTTCACCGGGCATTCCGGAAGTGGAAAATCAACGGTTATCGATGCAATTCAGATTGTGCTCTATGCCAACACGGATGGGCGTGGATTTTTCAACAAGGCAGCAGCAGATGATTCGGATCGTACTCTGATCGAGTATCTGCGCGGAATGGTGAACATCAGTGAAAATAATGAGTCCCAGTATTTACGGAACAAGAATTTTTCCAGTACGATCGTGATCGAGCTGGAACAGACGAGAACCCATGAGAAACAGTGCGTGGGCGTTGTATTTGACGTGGAGACAGCAACAAATGAGATCAACCGCCTGTTTTTCTGGCACAGAAGCGGTCTGCTTGCGAATGCTTACCGGGGAGAAAAGAGATGTCTTTCTACTGTGGAAATAAGAGAATATCTGCAGCGTACCTTTGGTGAAGAGGCATTCTACTGTGGACCGAGCAATGAGCGTTTCCGCCGTCAGCTTTATGATGTGTATCTGGGCGGATTGGATAAAGAAAAGTTCCCACGTCTTTTTAAGCGGGCAATCCCGTTTCGGATGAATATCAAGCTGGAAGAATTTGTAAAAGAATATATCTGTATGGAACAGGATATCCAGATTGAGGATCTGAAAGAAAGTATCATGCAGTATGGCAGAATGCGCAGCAAGATTGAGTCAACGATGGAAGAGATTGAGGAACTGAAGAAGATCGATGGAATCTATCAGGATTTTGATGAGAAACGAGAAAAAAGCAGGGAATGTGACTACCGTCTTACCCGTCTGGAAATGCTCCGGCTGCAGGAGGACATCCAGGGACTCCATGATAAGATTAAAACCAGAGAAGAAGGTATCAAGGTACAGGAGCATACGAAAGCCGAGCTGATGTGCCAGAGTGGAGAACTGCAAAAGGAGCATGAGGAGCTGTTACTTCGTCTGAATAACAGTGGTTATAAAGCACTGGAAGCAGAACTTGCAGGACTTAATGAGACTCTGGAACATCTGGGAAAAAGCAGGGCGAGTCTCACAAAGACAACACAGAGACTTGCAGCATGGAAAGAACAGGAGATTACGTCCAACCAGACAATCTGGGATATTGATAAATTTGAAGCCGGTACGATTTCGGAGGGCGAACTTACAAGGCTGAAAGAAAATATCGCACAGATGCGTGCGGAGATCGAAGAAGAACGTCGGGATACGGACAGTACACTTCGTCAGATCAAGAAAGAAGAACGGGAAGCTAAAGAAGAGCTAAAAGAGCTGAAACAGGGAAGAAAAGCATATCCAAAAGAGCTGGAAGAAGCAAGGCTGGAACTACAGAACCGGTTGCAGGAGAATTGTGGAAAATTTGTTTCCGTGCAGATTCTCGCAGATCTTCTGGAAATCCGGGATGAAAGATGGCACAATGCAGTGGAAGGCTATATGGGAAATAATAAACTTCTGCTGATCGTAGAGCCGAAATACGCGAAAGCAGCGATGGATATTTACCAGGAAATGGATAAGAAGAAATTCTTCCGCGCAGCAATTCTGGATACGGAAAAGGTTATGGAAGAAGAGCACATTGTCCGGCAGGGCGCTCTTGCAGAAGAAGTAAAAGCAAAAGAAAAATACGTGCAGTCTTACATCAATTTCTTTCTTGGTAATGTCATGAAATGTGAGAACATTGAGGAACTCAGGGAGTGCAGGATTGGTGTGACACCGGACTGTATGCTGTATCACAGCTATCGTCTGCAGCATATTAATCCGGAAAATTATACGAGACGTGCTTATATCGGAGAGATTAGTCTCCGCCAGAGGATCCGGCAGCTTCAGAAGCACTGTGATGAGCTTCAGGAGAAGAGGCTTCCACTTGCGGCACTTGTGGAAGAGGCAAAGAAACTTCTGGAACTGGAAGCAATGCCACTTCCGACAGAGGATTATATCAGCCAGATCCTGGATGCAAAGGCGATAAAGGGAAAAGAAACCCGTAAGAAAGATTTACTTGAAAAGCTACAGAAACTGCGTGCAGAATCAGTCGATACTCTGGAAGCACAGATGAAAGAAGTGCAGGAAAGACGGGATGCAAAGCAGAAAGAGATCACGAAGACAGAGAAAGAAATTTGGAAAAACGGGGAAGAAATCGAAAAATTCAGAAACAGTATTACAGAGTCGGAATTTGCACTTTCTGGAATCCAGAAAGAATTTCAGGAAAACGAAAGGTTTGAGAAGCAGTTTGAAGAGTATCTGGAAGCACAGAAAAGCAGAAACTATATTTATTTAAAAGAGGCAAGTGCAAGGCAGCTGCAGCAGCTTGGAAAGAAAAAAGAAGAGATCTATCAGGAGTTGGTGGCAGCCCGCAGTGCTTATACCAAAAAATATACGCAGCGTAATTTTTCAGTGGTAGAAGAAGATAATAAGGTTTATCAGGAGCTTCTGGAAAGCCTGTCGTGTGATAATCTGGAAACCTACCGGCAGGCAGCGAATGAACAGGCAAAGGCAGCGGTTGAGCACTTCAAGGATGACTTTGTTTTCAAGATCCGCAGTGCGATCCGCGAGGCCTACCAGAGAAGAGATGAGCTGAACCGGATCATCAGCCGGCTGGATTTCGGAAAAGATAAGTACCAGTTTGTGATCACGAAGAATAAGGGTGCAGACGGAAAGTACTATAAGATGTTTATGGATGATACCCTGCAGATCAATCCGGCACAGCTTTCAGGTTCTATTGAGAACCAGATGAATCTGTTCACGATGGAGCATGAAGAAAACTACGGTGATATGATGAATGAACTGATCGGTATATTTATCCCACCGGAAAATGCTACCCATGAGGAACTGGAAGAGGCGAAGAAAAATATGGACAAGTACGCGGATTATCGTACTTATCTTTCCTTCGACATGCAGCAGATTGTCCAGGGTGAGGAAGACATGAAAATCGGTCTTGGCAAGATGATCCGTAAGAATTCCGGAGGAGAAGGACAAAATCCTCTTTATGTTGCACTTCTTGCAAGCTTTGCACAGATTTACAGGATCAATCTTTCCCCGAAAATCCACAGGAATCCGACACTCAGACTGGTCGTTCTGGATGAGGCATTTTCAAAAATGGATGCCGAGAAGGTGGCAAGCTGTATTGCGCTGATCCGTGGACTTGGTTTCCAGGCGATCATCAGTGCCACAAATGATAAGATCCAGAATTATCTGGAAAATGTTGATAAAACCTTTGTATATGCCAACCCGAATAAACGGCATATATCAATTCAGGAATTTGAAAAAACCGAGTTCGCACAGCTTGCGGATGAGGAAGAACAGGGGTGATAGAAAATGTATCTGGTAGACAGGATTATAGAAAGATGTGAGAATAGCAGCCGTGACTGGCGGGAAGGAGCGACTGGAGGGAGGACTCTTCGGATCACACAGGAGGATTATGATGCCTGTGGGAAAGAAGAGCTGATCGAAGAAGTGCAGCGCCTAGAAAGAGCAGGACTTCTGACTGTGAAAAAATGGGTTGTCCCAGACAGCGATGTAGAGCTTGTGGCATATCAGGTAGGGCATCTTCCGGATTTTTACCGTCTTGCAGACAGCGAAAGTGGAGAAGAATACTGGCCGAAGCAGGCGAAGGTAAATTATTATATACGTATGATTGACCAGGAGCTTTCGGAAGGCTTTCAGAAAGAATGGATCGAGAATTATCTGGAAAAGCTGAAAGAGCGGATCGCAGAAGGTGATCTGCCGAAAAATATAGAGAAGCTGGAAAAATATCTGGACTGTTACCGGGGACTGGACTCTCTGGAAGAACCGATGATGAAGCGGATTTTCAGTAAACGCTATCTGAAGGACAGCAAGATCTTCGAGCGGGAGATGGAACGAAATGTGGTGACGGCTGCAAGGAGATATTGCCCGGAGATTACGGCAGATATGGATATCCAGACGGTTCTGGAGCAGCTGCTGATCGAAGAAAATTCCCAGGAACTGGCAGTTAAAGGACCGCTTAAACTGAAGATCTGGAAAGGATCAGAAGCAAAAAGAGTGGATCTTTCCGATTTTACATATGGAGTTGTGCTGAACAGCCAGACAGTCAAGCATGCAATGGTTGAGGTAGAGCAGCCGGCACTGAAAAAAATCGTGACGATCGAGAATAAGACGAATTACCTTGCGATGGAATATGATCCGGAGATCCTTTATATCTACAGTCATGGATATTTTTCACCACTTGAAAGAGAATTTCTGAAGAAGCTGCAGAGAGTGATCGAAGGGAAAGACGTGGAAGTATTCCACAGCGGAGATATGGATTACGGTGGAATCCGGATTTTTGAATATATCCAGAAGCATATTTTCCCGGGAATAAAGCCATTGCAGATGGATGTGGAGACCTACGAGAAATACGAAGAATATGCGAAAACAATCTCGAAAGAGACGATGGAAAAGCTGGAAAAGGTAAATGTTCCGCTTTTGGAGGAGTTAAAAGAAAAGCTTCTTGAAACCGGAAAGGGAATCGAACAGGAAAGCTTCCTGATTGAAGAATAGAGTGCAGTGCATAAGGGAAAAGTGCGGCAGTGAAAAGAAAAAGACCAGAATGCCCTGGTAGTGGGGCGGGTTCTGGTCTTTTTGTGTATACGATGAGCCAAGTGCAGATTTGTGCTTGCACAAGGATCTGCATTTGGCGAATGTACATCATCGAGCTGTTAAGCGAGATGATGTACAAAGTATAAGAATCGAGTAGGAGTCAGCCTACTCGATTGTAGTGCGATGATCCATGTGCAGAAGGGTGTCTATACTGTCAATGAAAAAATGACAGAATTAAAATCCTTCTACAAACTGGTCAAGTACGTGTGGAAGAAGCTTGTCGCTGTATGCGGTGAGAGAATACTTGCCTTTGCATAATGCCCAGTCATAAAGAACAGCACGTTCGTACATTGCATAAATCTTCAGAAGTTCATCGGCAGTACTGGTGCCGTTGAATTCTCCATTTTTCAGTGCAGTGCTGATTGTCTCAGTCAGCCACACGAAATAGTAACGATCGTTTTCAAGAAGGGAGCGCTTATCTTTGGTGATCAGCTGGGACGAGTAGAGGGAGGCTAAAAGCCCGACATCGACACTGGTCTCAATCATATGAAATAGTTCATGGTTAAAAAATAACAGCTTGTCATAAGCAGAAAGATCCGGATCTACGATTCCTGCAAGCTCTTCATACTTTTCGTCAAACAGATAAGAAAGTGTGTTGAGAAGAGCTTCTTTTCCCTTAAAATAGTGGTAAAAGGTTCCTTTTGAGGTCTTAGAAGCCGAGATGATCTCATCAACAGTGGTCTGTTCATAACCATGCTTGTAGAATAGATTCCACGCGGCTTTTATGATACGGCTTTTGGTGGAACTTCTTTTCTTTGGCATGAAAATTCCCCTCCTTTGAAAATAGTAATCTTTTTTTATTATAGCAGAATGGATATGAAATAACAAGAAAGTAATTTGTTTACAAAAAAAGAAGACAAAGCCATATACATAGCTCTGTCTCCTGAAAGATTTTGACTTAACGGCCTACTTTGAAGCCATATTTTAACGGATCATCTGGATCGATCACATAAGTAGATTCCCCTGTCAGATAAGCACTTCCGGTAATCTGCGGAATAACGGCATCATAGTCGGCAACCTTTGTAGTATCTAAGATTATGCCTTTGAACTGAGAGCCGATAAAGCTTTCATATACGAAAGGCTGTCCAACTTTGATTTCACCTTTTTTGTAAAGGGTGGCGAGCTTTGCGCTGGTTCCGGTTCCGCAAGGAGAACGGTCAGCCATATGATCTCCGAAGATAACGACATTACGTTTGTCGCATCCAGGAGTATCGGTAGAGCAGTAAAGCTCTGCAAGGTCGACAGTTGTGATATCAAGTTCCGGATGCTGGATCTCTACTTCGGCATTGACCTTTTCGATCAGCTTCATACCGAAATCGGTAAGCTGTGGGATTGACTGTGGATCTACGTGCCATCCGAACTGTTCGATATCAACAAGTGCGAAGAAGCTTCCGCCGAAAGAAATATCATAGTGAACTTCTCTGCCATCAACTTCTGTTGTGAGGTTTTCTTTGTAAAGGAAAGCCGGTACATTAGTAAGTGTTACATTAAGTACCTTTCCATTTTTGACTTCTGCTTTGGTACGGATAATTCCTGCAGGAGCATCCAGAACAACTTCTGTATAAGGTTCTACGGCAGGAACAAGTCCTGTTTCGATGATTGCTGTAACCGAACCGATTGTTCCATGACCACACATATTCAGATATTCTCCAGTGTCCATGAAGATCACACCAAAATCAGCTTCCGGGTGGATCGGATCTGTCAGAAGAGCACCAAACATATCATGATGTCCACGTGGCTCAAACATCAGAGCCTGACGGTATTTGTCGTAATGCTTTGCAAGAAAGTTCTTACGTTCGATCATGGTATCCCCTTCAAGCTTCGGGAAACCTGATGTAATGATTCTTGTAAATTCCCCAACTGTATGTGTGTCAATCGCATGGAAAGATGCCTCAAATGCGTCAAGATTCAGTTTTGGATTGATTTCCATTTTTAATATTCCTCCTTAGTTGAAAGACCAGACCAGAGTCTAGTATGCAGTTCAGTTTTCTTTAAAAATATTATGTACGAAAACACTTGAAAAGTCAATGGTAATTTGCTATAATAAATAAGCTTGATTGGAATAATCAATATATGGGGGTAGATGGATAACTGGTGTGTCTCCTGGTCTTCAAAACCAGTGTGGGGCGTTAGGAGCGTCCTGGGTGGGTTCGATTCCCACATGCCCTCGCCAAAAAGAGAGGTTTTTGGGCGAAAGCCTTAAAAAAGATAAAGAGAAAAGCTGCTGTATTGTTTTAGGGGAAACAGTACGGTGGCTTTTCTTTTTTGACGTAAATCCTCTTGGCCAGAATACTTATAGATAATGCGGATAAGTAAAATGAGAAAAAATAGACAATCTGTACAGCTTGGCAGATCGTTTTCTTCACATTGGTGATCAGAATGGTTATGTATATGCTGATGACCTTTCTCTTCTT
>ERZ772855.3527-NODE-3527-length-11695-cov-4.665034_pt1 | contig 11695 bp, 9 predicted proteins | sample MGYA00511900_ERZ772855 | MGnify/ENA primary metagenome ERZ772855 (study PRJEB29015, sample SAMEA2737701) | human gut metagenome | biome: human gut; feature: human-associated habitat; material: faeces | place: China | collected 2012 ...
ATCTGGCAATCAGTTTCCCTGCTGTGCTCCTGTGGAAACTCTATCGCAGGGTGGTACACAGAATTCCTCTTACACAATAAGCTTACAACGAACACTTTCCCTCTAAAAGGGCCCGGAAGATTTCTCCTCCGGGCTCCTTGTCGCATTTTCTTATTCTATTTTTATTCCTGTACCGGATCCCAGTTCTCATCCACCAGTGTCGCAGTCACCGCAATTCCTTCCGATGCATTTTCTGCGCGGATCACAAGATAGAACATTCCTTCTTCCGAATCCACGGCATATTCTGACGGATTCTCCGGCAAAAAGACAGAAAATCCCTCCGGGTACTGCTGCATCTCCAGAAATCCCTTTTCCAGCAGTGCAGTTTTGTAGGCTTCTTTTACTGCATCCCGGTCCCCACAGGAGTACACCTTTATTGAAGCAAAAGTTCCCTCTTCGCTGTCTGTCTCCGTACAATCTGAAATCACAGCATCGGGATAGATAATATCCTGCTGCACCGCTTTCAGATATTCCGTTGACATCCGGACACTCTGTAAGATCTCAAAAGTATCTTTTCCATCCTCGGAATGCGCCATGAGTACCAGACTCAAAAGCAAAATGAGCAGATAACTTCCCAGTGCTCCCGCCAGTATTTTCGCAAAAGGATTCTCTGGCTGCCCCAGATTTGTATAAGAAGTGATGATCCAGCCAAAATTTCGGTAGTCCACCGCGGTATTACAGTATTCGCAGACTCCGCCGCCCAAAATGTCCACACTGCCTCCGCAGTTGGGGCATTTGTATTCCCGGAGTGCCCTGCTGTGCTGCGTTACCACATACTGTCTGCCTTCCAGTTCCAGCCGGATCTCCTCATAACGGTTCCGGATCTTCTTTCCTGTATCCAGTGTCAATCGGGTCCTCACTTCCACGCTGATTCTGTAAGACTCTCCCCGTGTCTCCGCCTCCAGAAAACGCACACCGCAAATGCAACAGTCCACCACATTCTGATACCGCGCCACCACCGTATCCAGATCACAGGATGCGAAAAAGCGTACCTGCTCTGCCGTATCCGCCAGATGGATCATTCGCAGCTGGTATTCCAGATTCTGAAGAAAATTACCCGTGGAGAATTCCGGGATTGCGGCCTTTACTTTCGATTCGTCTTGAATTCTCGGCTTTCTGCGAGTCTCCATCACGATCAACATTACAATAAATATAATGAGCATGTAAAACAACGACCGGAAAAATACCGGAGCCAGACCAATTCCCAGCATCATGGCTGCGGCTGCCTTTACCGCATTGTATCCGTTCCTGCCCAACGCCAACAGCAAAAACATAATGCCGCCCGCACAGATGGCCAGTACTGCAAGAGAAATCGCTGTAATTCCCACCACAGCACCGGCTTTCATAAAGTTGGAAATACTTTTCTGTCTTGCGTCCTCCTCCAGAGAAAATCCGGATACCTTTGTTTCAAAATCACTGACGAGAAACTTTGCCCCGCAGGCATCACAGCCATCGATATAGCTGGTCAGTTTTCCCTCATGTCCACAGTTAGGGCAGATAACCATATCTCCCTGCACATCCGCTTTCAAAAAGCTTGCCGCTGCAATCTCCGGTGTCTTTAGGAACGCAATCTTTTTTCCCTTGCGGTAATAAGTCCGTCTCATTTTTACCGGCTGGGTACGGCGGCAGCTATAATCATAACCATCCTTCCAGGGACCATCATAGTCCGCCAGTCGTGCCGGCTCCTGCATCTCCATATCCACCGTCAGTTCCCGCTGCTGCAGTCTTTTTCTGCTCAGGCGCAGACTTTGCCAGAAAGGCTGGGTTGTCTGCTCCATCAGGTTCTGTTCCGCTTCCCCGTTGCCCTGATAGAATGCTTTTAATTCCCCGTAGAAGTCTTCTGTCCGTCCCTCGATCTCTTTCCGTGCATCATTCAGAAACTCTGTTGCCATTTCGTTTTTCTCTCCTCATAAGTGATCCTGCCGCGTAAAGGTCCTGATGTCTTTTGTATCTTATGTCCCAACTACTTTGTCCCATATAGCTATGTATCCATTATATAAGTTGGTACCCGGTATTTCAAGACACTTTCCCGTATAGAATGATTTGCCTCATCGAATATCTAGTGCTGGTGCAGATACTTCTCTCTGGTAGCCAGTCCGCCGCGGATATGACGCTCGGATTTATTCACATCCAATACCTTCCGCGCCTGCTTTGCCAACGCCGGATTCACCTGGATCAGCCGCTCTGTCACGTCCTTATGTATAGTTGTAACAATTTGGAGCTGCTTTTATGTTACTGCTCATGTTGTTTACGTTTAATTTGTTTGCCGAATCATCATTGTTTTCTTCGGAATTCTCTGTTCTTTCAATCAACACAGCTTCATCCAGTCCTAAATCACCAATAAGACGCAGATAGATATCTACATTGCCCTCCTTGTCCACTTCAATTTTATTGATCAGGCGCTTCAACTGTGCATTGGTCATTTCATGAACATCTGTGATATCCTCCAGTTGCTTGAATGTACTGTTCAAAATTGCTTCCAGTTGTTCTCCCTTGGTCAGATGATAAGAGACCATTTTCAGTTCATTCTCCAACCGTTCAATCTCTTTTCGCATCCCACCGATTTTCTCATTCAATTCCTCTCTGGAAATCAAATCATCGGTATACATATCCATATACTTTTCACGGGATTTGCGAAGCTTGTTCAATTCTGTATTTAACTGCTTTTCGTACTCAATATTTTCATCTTTTGCTTTGTATACTCGCCGAAATTCTTTAATCACATAATTGATTACTTTTTTCTTCTTACCAAGAATCTCCTGAAAATACTCCTGCAGCGCCTGGATCAATTCTTCCTCATCTACCGTCACTGCATTCGGGCAGCTATCCGCACCTTTCCCGTTATGCCCGGAACACACCCAGCGCACATAGGTATTCTTGTATTGGCGAACCGTTCTGCGAAAAGACCAACCGCACTCCTTGCATTTAATCAATGTAGAGAATAAATATTTGTTACTCTGTCGCTCATGAGTAATTTTGAAGGAATCATGGCGACCTTTTAAGATATCCTGTGCTTTATCAAAAACTTCATCCTCAATAATCCGGAGTTCCGGTCGAAGCGTGACAAGCCATTCGGATTCATCCTTTTCTTTTCTCTGACCAGTCAGAAAATCTGCAATCTCTTCTTTGCCGTTGATAATCTTTCCCGTATATATCTCGTTGGTCAGAATTCGACAAACGGAGTTCTGGCTCCAGTTGTTGCCACGCTTGGTCTTGATGCCTCGTTCATTGAGCATATTCGCAATCTTCGATCCGCCATAGCCTTCCTCTGTATACCACTGAAAAATCTGACGAATTGCCATTGCCTCGTTCTCATTGATAGAAAGGTTAAAATAGTCACCAATCGTCTTATCATAGCCAAAAACGATATTCGGAACACGTCCCTTTTCTGCATTCATCTTCTTACCAAATTTAATACGCTTGGATGTGTTGGCACTTTCCTCCTGAGCTAATGCCCCAAAGATAGTTAAGACAAATTCGCTGTTTCCCATACTGGTCATGTTGGCAGTAAGGAACTGTGTTTCAATGCCAAGAGATTTCAGTCTGCGGACACTCTGTAATAAATCAACGGTATTTCTGGCAAAACGAGAAATATCCTTAACTACGACCATATCGAACAAGCCCTTTTCCGCATCTGCAAGCATCCGTTGAAATTCCTTACGATTTTTAATTTTAGTTCCGGAAATACCTTCATCTGCATATAATTTAATAAGGTTGTCCCCAGTGCGTTTCGTATATTCTAAGAAGAACTCTTTTTGAGTCTCGAGGCTGTTGAGCTGGTCGGTTTTATCTGTGGATACTCGACAATATGCGGCGATGTTCATAACAATCCACCTTTCTGTTAAAGCTATTGCATTCTGTTACAACTATTATAATATAAAAAATCTCCGGCATCAACCGGAGACTTTTCATTTATGCCTTAACCACTTACAAGATAGGCGTATCATTATACTGTTTTCTTGGGCTCTTTGTGATATGTATAAAAATATTTTGTAGCAAATTAATACTTGTAAGGATTGCCTCACCTTGATTTAATTTTTTAACCTGCTTTATAGAATATTCATCAAGATGATTTCTTATCGCTCCAATTTCATCACTATGCGTCAGTCTATGGATTAATAACGTACCAATCTGACCTAAAAGAATCGGTGATACATCTTGCGGATTTTGAGATGTTAAGAATAAAAAAACACCTTTCTTACGTCCCTCTCTAGCTATAAAAGTAAGTCCGTTGTAATATTCATCCTCCGAATATTGAGATTTCGTGTACCTGTGTACCTCATCTATAAAAAAGACAAACGGGAAATTTACTTTTTGACTCATCACATAATTACATATAAGGTCTATTATCATCCCGCCAATACCACCTGATATTCCCAATGTAGACGTATTGATATATAAGCTTGTATTAGGGGTTCGTATAAATTCATCCAGTTCAGATAAGAGATTACTTATCTTTTCATCATGATGAAAAAATTTTAAGAAATTAGTATTACTCATCTGGTATGAGACTTTCTGTACTAAATAATTATTTGTATTTGCCCTAAATCTGTCGTATACATATACAAATTCATTTCCTCTAGTAGGCTCAGAAACTGATTCTGCTACTATTTGTTCAGGAAGTAAAGATATATCAAAATCTGTATCCTTCTTACCAAGCGAAGCAATATTTTGCTGAACTAATACGATATTTTTCCCAACTTTTATATAGGGTTCTCTCAATCCCATTTTGTTCTGATAGCGCAAGGATTGAATTGCCTCTGCAAGGACTGGTCCTTGTGTATTACTATTTGCTTCAAACAGCATTGCCCATTGCTGCATAGTAATTTTTCCCGGCGAAATTATTGTATCAATCCCTAAATGCAACTTTTTGATTTCTTGATTAGAAAATGAATCTTCATATTCCCCTGTCGGATCAATTATCAGAGTCTTTTTCTTCGCAATTATTAACTTATCTAATATTGATAGTGCTGATGTTGATTTTCCGCTATTAGTGGAACCCACAGCAAACAAATGATGATCAAATAATGTACTTGGTTTCAAAGATACTTCTGCTCCATCCACATTCAAATATGTAGCAAATGATAGAATTCTATCTTCATCCGATGAAATTGTTTCTATCGAGTCCAAGTACCTTTTAATCACTTTTTTATTTGCCAAATACACTTTTTCCGATACCCCTACCGTTAAAAATTCTGGTAATCTAAATTTCTTATCTTCATATGTCATAATACCAATAATATCTATATTAATTTCTGGATATACCGATTCTGTTTTCCCTCGAATAATAGAATCATGAATATTATCAGAAGACGAAATCTTTGTCTGAAACACTTGTCCAAGAAATAATCCCCTTACAGAATCTATTAATACAAAATAATTTATTGTATTTGGTATTAATAGCTCACCATATATTTTTCTATTAGATAATAGTGATAAGTTTTCTACTTGTGCAATACTATTATCTCTATATACTTGTGAAATTCTACCAATATAATAATTACTTTTATCTATCTCATCATATAAAGAATCAATCGTCATAGTATTCTCCCAAATAATCTACCAAATCATCGTTCATTGTGGCCTTCAAAAATGATATTTGATAATTATGTTTCATCAAATCAATTAGATTGTTCCAATTTGTATTGCCCTGCGTTATATTGTAATCTGTAACAAGCATAGACAGCCCTTTATTGTGCTGAACAGCTTTAATAATCATCTGTGAAATATGATTATCTGCGAAACTAAAACCACTTGTTATAAGCAGTGTATTAGGCCGTTTTAACAATTCTTGAAATTTAGTAAACAACTCAAAATAAGGATCCTGATAACTTTGCATATATTTATTAGAACTTGGAAATACCATAATAGGATTATTAACCTCAGCTTTTTCCTTTCGCATAATCCCAAATTTATCTCGTTCCCACGTTAATGACCCATGCAGCTTAAGTAAGTTAATAATATTCTTCTTATATTCCAATTCATTTGTTTTCACATTATCAACATCTTTAATCATATTCCATTCAAACATATCACTATCAAAATATGGTCTATGAGAAAAAGAAAAGCCATCAATAACCGTATATTTAATACTTTCCGCCGCATCTTCAATAAGAGTATCATAATTTGTGGTTACTATGTTCAATTTACTAGGTGTTTTTACCAAATGAGATACTGTATTAATAAATGCAGAATGTTTCAAACAACTATTATCGTATTCATAACTAGTATTACTAATAATTACACTAAATATCTTCTCCTTTGTCATTTCATATTTTTCTTTATCATTATCCGAAACATATTTTTCGAAAGAAAGTAAATCTGATAAAAAATCCTCTAAGTTAAACTGTGGGTTCAATTTCTGTTTTCCATCGTCACCCAACACTTCAACTAAAATACTATATTTACACAAATCAGCCATTGCTTGGAGAGTAAAACAGTTTACATCTTTTTTTAATTCCTCATTAACGAATTGTGCTAACATAGCAACGGTTTTACCAAATCGTGGATCCATATTATTGTCCTTACATAGAACAGAAGCTCCCGCACCAATTAGAACAATAATATTTGTAAAACTTTTATGTATAAAACTTGATGTTTCTTTTTTAATTAGTGATTTAAAATAGACATCGTTAATAGGATTATCCCTTTCATCCAATAGTATTATACCATTTTTCATATATTGTTCATTATTTTTGCTATAATTGCAATTTGAAGAGACAAAATAGTATTCCATATAATCTTCTCCATTCCATTTATATAATATATGTTATCTTGTTATATTTTACTGTGTTCGTTCTCAAGTTTTTATCTTTCTTTTATCTTAAATTTACGGATTTCATTTTTCGTCTTTTTAAGTTCTACAAGCCAATCTTGTCCAAGTGAATTAATGATTGAATCAATCAAGTTTCCCCTAACATATAATTTTTCTATATCATGCGAAATTTCTTCTAAAGAACCATCCAATCTTGATATATCGAAAATATCTCTAAAAAAGATTCCACTACGCTTTACCCCATAACCGCCCAAATTATCTAATTCAATAACTATTTTTTGAGCCTCACCTATTCTTCCAGCTTTCATGCTTATTAAAATTAACATAGGATTATATGTGTATTCTATTCCTAATTTTCTTTCACTCCATTCGCAGAATTCATCAAACAAATCATCATCGAAAAAAAATTCTTGAGTCGTCCTTTTCAACTTAAATGCTGGTTCTCCTTTTCCATACTCTACATATCCCGGAATAAAAAAATCAAAGTATTTTCATGATTTTCTATCAAAACTATTCATATAATTAATAATATGTTCTTTCGCCTCTGACTGGCGTGCATCCACAAAAAGTATTCCGAATGTAATGCATGCATCTAATCCTAGTTTCTGTTGTGCCTCTCTCAATTCGCCCTCTAGGCGATAATACGACCCTACTGGATTCATTTTATCTTCTCTCCCATATTATATTATTTTATTACGTATTTCCCCCACCAACCTATACACCGTCGTCCCCGGGCACATCTCTGATGGTTTCTTTTTACCTTCACGTTCACACTGTTCCAATTTCTGCTGTGCTATCTGTATTGCCTTTTCCTCATTCCCTGCATTGCTGATTTTTCCATACATCTTTTCATCTGCCTTGGAATACTTCTGTCCCGTCTTGCTCTCATATACTCGTCCGAACTCAGAGCAGCATGTCCATGAATCTTGAATTGCCGGCATTGCACCAAAATAAGCATACATCCATATTTCAAAACACGGATTTGACCATCCTACTTGTATGTCTTTTTTCTCTGCTTCAGCGATGATTTCATCAAATCCTATCACTTGATCTCTGTCAAACACAATCCAAGGAATACGATATTGCGCCTCATAAGCTGTTAGCTCCAGGCATTTATCAATCATGCTTCTTGTCTTTGTTTCTACGACTTTAATGACAAGTTTGTTTCTAACTTCTTCTGGCAAAGATTGATGCAATCCTGTAAAAAAGCAACGTTCTGTCCCTTCTGTGTCTGTAACGATCAAGTAATATCCCAATTCCGGTACTTTGATTGTTCTTCTTTGCTCTCTTGTTTTTCTGTTCCCTGTTCTATCCCCTTTTGCCATGCTCAATCCTCCTTAAACATATCAATACTCTTTAAAGTCGGAATGGCACCATACTTACCAATCAGATAATTCTTCTCATAGCTTTCGTCCTTGCGAATACGCACTCCATCCTCATCCACAAAATCTGCAAGGGAGTATAATGTTGAAACACCTCGATCATCCTTCTCAACAAACCAGATTTCGTCACGACGCAGCAACTGATTTGAAAGTTGCCAGGTATCATGCGTTGTAAATACAAGTTGCGCATGGTTAACATTAATATTCGGGTTCAAGAATGTAAGCAAAAAGTTTCTTACCAAAAGCGGATGCAGGCGAGCATTTAATTCATCAATGAAAAATACGCTTCCCTTTTCCAATACTTCCTGCAATTCCGGGTAAAGAGCAAACATCTTCAATGTTCCCGCTGACTCTGCACCTAATGGTATCTCTGCCATTTCATCAGAATCAATCTTCTTATGAAGCGCATTAATCTTATATTTTTCTTCCTTTGATTCACCATCACTCGGAACCTTTTCTACCCGAAAATCCTTAATATGTTCATCAAAAGACGCAAAGTATTCCACAACCTTCTGCTGAACGTTCTTATCATCCACAAAGCCTCTTGGCAATCTACGCGATAAGAAAAAGTTAGTAACCGGATCACCAAAATCTGCAAATTCATTTATCAAGAACCAGTCTCTGATTGCCTTACATTTGCTAATTTTTAACTTAGCTCCTAAAGAAGCAATCAACACCTGCTTTTCCAGCGCAATCTTTATATTATCCCTGCTGTTCTTCGGCAAGCCTGATAAATCTAATTCATTGTCAGAATTTCCACGATAAAATACTGTACTGTACTTTCTGGCTGTCTTAGCCTTAGAGTTCAACCATTCCTCTGTTACACCTTCCTGATCAACGCAGAATCCATAATTATATGTCCTCTCGTTCTTATCTCCAGGAATAGTGAAATAGACCTCAAAACTGGACTCTGCATCTGATGACGTGGAATCAAACAAAAACGGAGTAGGTCTATACTCCTCAAACTTCTCTTCCTCATCTCCGTACTTGAAAGAATCCACTACATACTCGGCCATATACTCAAATGCACTGTATATATTTGACTTGCCACTTGCGTTTGCTCCATAAATGGCAGCAACCGGCAGTATCTTTTCACTTCCGATGGTCACAACTCTTTCAGAAAATTCTGTCATCTTAGTGGCAGACAAATCCAAAGTTACTTCTTCTCTAAAAGATCTAAAATTTTTAAAATTAAATTGTATCAACATAATTGCTACCTCATCTTCTTTTCTATTTTTTATTATATGCATTTTTTCAAAATAATCAACACTAAAACGTGATTTTTTCTCATTTAAGTGTTGATTATTCATTTCTTTTAGATATCAAAGCAAAAAGCAAGGCTCTCACCTTGCTCCTCTTACCCCACACATAATTTTTCCTTATTTTCCGATAAGTTCTCTAATATGTAATCTTTGCTCTCTGGATATAATGCAGCCTCCTCTATTGCCCTCTCTACCTTCCCGACATTTGCTTCTATTAAAAGTTTGCATAGGAAATCTGCAGTATCTTCCGCTGAATTTGGATTATGAAAACGATAATTTAATTTCGTCCGTTTCAAGCGAAAGCTACACCCCCTTACCTCGCCTGTCCTTCTCTCCCATACTATGAGAAGGATTCTTAGATTAGACCAGACCTTTTATTTAATCTAAGCATAATCCACTTGAAATCAAATTACGTTCCCAAAATACTGGACTTTTGTCCATTCCTACCATACTTTTTCAAAAATTACACCGATCCTGACTACATCATATTCCATTCAAAGCCGTAAAAGTGAAAGAAAACGCTTGGAAAGGCTTTATGTTACTAAACCTTTTCAAGCGTTTCAATGCCCACCTAATATATAATTTTATAATCGGCATCCTCTTCTTTTCCTTGTTCTTTCTAAATTCAAGATTAATTTCATTTCTATATTCACAACTTGGCAAGCAGTGCATTTGTACACACAAAATGCATTTTTGCTCGTTGGGAGTATTTCCCAAACCCTCAGAATCAATCAGAAATCTGATTGAACTACGCCTGACATTTTATATCTTGTTATAAACGATTGTTTAGTTCTATACCCTCCAGTTCATGAAAATCTACTTTCCCATTAGCTGTTATTGGCATTTTATCTATAAATACAAAATCTATTGGTTGCATATATTCCGGAAGCATTTGTTTACATAATGAGCTTAATTCTTCTTTTAACTTCATCTTATCCTTTTTTTCTCGTGATAGCGTAATATACACAACCGGTAATTTTCCCTGTGAATGATCCTTATCTGCTCTTCCAATTGCACAGCACGCTTTCACTTCCGGACATGTAGCAATAACATTTTCTATCTGGGTTGGAAATACCTTAAAGCCATCATGACGAATAATAATTCTTTTGATTCTTCCATCTATATACAGAAATCCCTGTTCGTCCATATGTCCTATATCACCACTGCGAATCCATTTCACTCCATTAGCATCTGTATATACAACTCTCTTTGTTTCTTCTTCATTATTATCATATCCAAGCATAGCTGTTGGAGAAGAAATCCATATTTCTCCCTGTTCATTATAGCTCTGTTCTTCCAGCGTTTCTATATTTGTTATGCGTATTATTGTATTTAAGAAAGGAATTCCTACGCTCCCCACTTCATATGCATTTTTATGGAATCCGCAAGCAGCAGCGCTTACTTCTGTCATTCCATATCCTGTTGCTACCGTTATATTTGCTCCATGCATATGAAGGTATTCTTCAATTCGTTTTTCCATCTCAACGCTTAAAGAATCTCCTCCAACACCAACAATTTTCAGAAAAGATAAATCTTTGCTTTTTAGCCTTTTGCTTTCAAACAACTTTGCGTAGTGGGTAGGTACACCTAAAATATGCGTAGGATGATATTTAATCAACAGTTTATCAAATTTATCCGGATTGAATTGAGGAATTAAAATATTTTCCATACCACAAGATAAAATCATATGTATTCCATTTACTAAACCATATGCAATGAATGGAGGCATAATATTTAGAAATTTATTTCCAATTTCATAATCTCCTTCACTTGCCTTTGCATTTATAACCATTGCATTCAAATTATCATCAGTAAGCATTACTCCTTTAGGAGATCCCGTAGTTCCACCTGTGTGCACAATAACACAACATTTATTTTTTCTGTACGAAGGCTTATCCACTTCTTTATTCCTGCTATTAATAAATTTTTTCCATGGCAAAACATTCTTAACATTGTTGGATTTTGTATTTACCATGCCAAATATTATTCCTCGTACTCCTACAAAACTATTCGTTGCAGAAACCGTTATGATTTTTTCAATGGAAGTATCACTAATAGCACCTTGAATTTTCCCAGCAAGAACATCCAAAGTTAAAATATATCTAGCTTTTGATTCTAATATATATTTTTGAATACCTCTTTCACTAGTTCTTGGATCAACCATATTTGAAATTGCGCCTAACTGATTCAACGCATAAAAAGCATATATTACTTCTGGTATTGTAACAGCAGCTATT
>ERZ772855.3546-NODE-3546-length-11646-cov-13.442930_pt1 | contig 11646 bp, 10 predicted proteins | sample MGYA00511900_ERZ772855 | MGnify/ENA primary metagenome ERZ772855 (study PRJEB29015, sample SAMEA2737701) | human gut metagenome | biome: human gut; feature: human-associated habitat; material: faeces | place: China | collected 2012 ...
TGCCCATCCAGTTCCTCAAGGCTCTGCTGCCGGACCCCGCCAGCCTTGGCCCCCGTACCAAGGGCAAGACCAACATCGGCTGCATCTTTACCGGCAAAAAGGACGGTAAGGATAAGACCTACTACATCTACAACGTCTGTGACCATCAGGAGTGCTACAAAGAAGTGGGCAGTCAGGCCATCAGTTACACCACCGGCGTGCCGGCTATGTGTGGTGCCCTGATGCTGCTCACCGGCAAGTGGACCACCAAGGGCGTGCACACCGTAGAAGAGTTTGATCCCGATCCGTATCTGGATGCACTGGATAAGTACGGCCTGCCCCGCTCCGAGAGCCATAACCCGGCTCTGGTGGACTGATGCGGGTGCGCGACAGCCGCCCGCCCTTTGTGGGGCTGGCAAACCTGTCCGAGGCGCAGCTGCACCGCCTGCCCACCCCCTGCTATCTGCTGGACGAAGCCCAACTGTGCCGCAACGGTGAGATCCTGCTGGGGGTGCAGCAGCGCACCGGCTGCCGCATCCTGCTGGCGCAGAAGGCTTTTTCCAACTTTAACGTCTACCCGGTGCTGGCACCCTATCTGGCAGGTACCGAGGCCAGCGGCCTGTACGAGAGCCGCTTGGGCAGGGAAGAACTGCCGGAGAAGGAGAACCATGTGTTCTGCGCCGCCTACCGGGCTGATGAGTTTGAGGAATTGCTGCAATACGCCGACCACATCGTGTTCAACTCGCCCAGCCAGCTGGCAAAGTTCGGCCCGGCGGCAAAGGCAGCGGGCAAAAGCATCGGTCTGCGCATCAACCCGGAGTGCTCCACGCAGGAGGGGCACGAAATTTACGACCCCTGCGCACCCGGCAGCCGTCTGGGCACCACCCGTGCTCAGTGGGACGCTGCTGTGGCGGCGCACCCGGAGCTGCCCGCCCTGCTGGACGGTCTGCACTTCCATACCCTGTGCGAGCAGGACGCCGATGCGCTGGCGGTAACGCTGGCCGCGGTGGAGGAAAAGTTTGCCGACCTGCTGCCCAGAATGAAGTGGCTCAACTTCGGCGGGGGACACCACATCACCCGCCCGGGCTATGCCCTTGCTACGCTGGAAAGCTGCATTCTTTCAGTGCGGCAGAAGTACGGTATACAGGTGTATCTGGAGCCCGGCGAGGCTTGGGCGCTGAACGCAGGCTATCTGGTCACTACCGTGCTGGACATCCTGCGCAACGGGGATACCAGTCTTGCCATTCTGGATATGTCCGCAGCCTGCCACACCCCGGATGTCATCGAGATGCCCTACCGCCCGCCGCTGCTGGATGCCGGTGAGGCGGGGGAGAAAGCGCACACTGTCCGCTTGGGCGGCCCCACCTGCCTTGCGGGGGATATCATCGGGGATTACAGCTTTGACGCCCCCCTTGCTGAGGGTGATAAGCTCATCTTCGGCGATATGGCCATCTACACCACCTGCAAGAACAACACTTTCAACGGCATGCCCCTGCCGCCTATCTGGCTGCTGGGCGCAGACGGCAATTGCAGGGAACTGGTGCACTTCGGCTATCAGGACTTCAAAATGCGCTTGGGCGCACAGTAAAATAAAAAGCGTTTGTCACGGCCTGCGGGCTGCGACAAACGCTTTTTTCATGAAAGGGGACGTAAGGTGAACGGCAGATAAAACAAAAAAGCACCACACGTTTCCGTGTAGTGCTTTCATTCTGGTGGAGATTACCGGGCCGATTCTGATCACGGTGACCCTCTTGCAGTCCATGCACGGCGCTCTCCTGGGTGAGCTAAACCCTCACTCGTTTGGCGTCAAAAAAAGCACCACACATTTCTGTGTAGTGCTTTTTGTTTCTGGTGGAGATTACCGGGATCGAACCGGTGACCTCTTGCATGCCATGCAAGCGCTCTCCCAGCTGAGCTAAACCCCCAGATGTTTGTCCCCGTGCCTGACGACGTGTGTAATTATACCAGCCGCAGAAGCGCTTGTCAACAGTTTTTTGAAAATTTTTTGCAGCAAAAGATCCCCGCAGGGCGTGTGCCCGGCGGGGATCAGAAAGCAGGGGAAAACTCTTTTTGGAAAAACTACGCCTTAGCGTGCCTGACGGTCAAAGATCTGCGGGGCCACGCGGCACAGCAGCACGGCGGCCACCATGGTAAGCAGGGTCTCGGGCAGCATATAGCTGCCGTTGTAGGTCAGGCTGTAAGTCCATGCGGCCAGACCATCGCTCAGGTTGCCCCACACCAGCACACCGGACAAAAAGCTGCACATAAAGCGCAGGAAACCGGCGGCAAAGGTGCCTACGGCCACACCCACGGTGCGGTTCTTGAAGGGGCGGGCGAACAACTCGGCCAGACCCAGTGCCATAAAGGCCAGCACATAGTCCAGCAGCACCTCACCGAGGAAGTAGAGGAAGGTGGAAGCGGGAGGAGGGTAGAAGCCCATGATCATTTGCAGGCAGGAGTTCACGAAACCAGTGAACAGCCCCCACTTTGCGCCGTGGCGGAAGGACACCAGCACAAAGGGCAGCATACTCAGCAGGGTAATGCTGCCGCCATTGGGCATGGTGAAGAACTTGATGTTGGAAAGCACCGTGCCAATAGCGATCATCAGGGCGCATTCCACCAGAATGCGGGTCTTGGAATAGGTTTTAGACATGATGGAAAAATTCCTCTCTCATAGTAGTACACAAAAACAAAATGCGCCTGCTGGCAGCAGACGCATGGAGGTTTGTTGAACGTACCGGACGGTTCCGCAAACTCCCTACGCCGGCATTGCCCGGATCAGGTAAAGGGTACTCCGCGCTATGCGGATCTCAGCCTTACGGCGCCCCTGTTTTTGTGTCCGCCCACAGTATACGCGCCGTGGGACAAAAAGTCAAGCCCGCAGACATAATCCGCCCCGGCGGCGCGTATGTTATACCATTGCAAAGCTGGAACGCAGGGAGGCGGGATATGAAAGCCGATCCGGAACAGCGCGCCGTGCAGCTGGGGGAGTACATTGCCGCCCACAACGCCACGGTGCGGGCAGCGGCGGCTGCGTTCGGGTGCAGCAAGTCCACCGTGCACAAGGACGTTGCCGTGCGGCTGCGCAGCATCAGCCCGGCGCTGTACGGGCAGGTGCGCGCCGTGCTGGCCCGCAACAAGGCCGAGCGCCACCTGCGGGGCGGGGCTGCCACCCGGCGCAGATACAGCCGCCGCTGAAGCCCAAAAAAGACCGCTGCACTGCGCAGCGGTCTTTTTTTGCTGGGACGGAACCCTCTCAGGCGCTTGCGCGCCAGCTCCCCCAAAGGAGGAGCTTTTTGCATCTTCCGGTTTGCATTGATGAAGCTCTCCCTTCTAGGGAGCTGGCATTGACTGAGAGGGTTTTCAGGCGGCTGCCTTCATCCCCCGGTGTGGAACTGCTGCAACGCGCCTTTTTCCAGCCGGCTTACCTGCGCCTGACTGATGCCGATCTCCTGCGCCACCTCCATCTGGGTCTTACCGCGCAGATATCGCAGCTCCATGATGCGCTTTTCCCGGGGCGAAAGGGCGGCTACCGTATCGCGGAACTGCAACCCGCTGATCCAGCTCTCCTCGCTGTCTGGGTCCCGCACCTGGTCGATCACATACATGGCATCGCCGCCATCGGTGTACACCGGCTCGTCAAGGCTGAGCGGCTCCACCACCGACTCCAGCGCGGCGGTCACCTCGCGCCGGGCAAGCCCCGCTGCGGCGGCGATCTCGTCCATGGTGGGCTCGCGCCCCAGCTGCTTTTCCAGCGTTTCCCGCGCCTGCATGGCGCGGTAGGCGGTGTCCCGCAGGGTGCGGCTTACCCGCAGGGCGTTGTTGTCCCGCAGAAACCGCCGGATCTCCCCGATGATCATAGGCACGCCGTAGGTAGAAAACCGCACCGGCTGCGCGGGGTCAAAGTTGTCGATGGCCTTGATCAGCCCGATGCACCCCACCTGAAACAGATCGTCCAGATTTTCGCCTCGCTGGGCAAACCGCTGCACTACGCTGAGCACCAGCCGCAGGTTGCCCTCCACCATCCGCGCCCGGGCAGCTTTGTCCCCAGCGTGGGCAAGGGTGAGCAGCTGCCGCTTTTCCGCCTCGGTCAGCACAGGCAGCTGCCCTGTGTTCACACCGCATAGCTCCACCTTGTTGTACATCCAAACGCCCCCGGTCTTTTAGCTTTACCGGAAGTATGGCTCTGCGCGCCGGGCGCTATGCGTGGAAAAAATTGAGCGCCCCTCCGCAAAAGAGAAGCGCATTATAGACAAAGCTGTAATTTTATGGTATGCTGTGATTGGCGGCGCAAGCCGCCCATCAGGCGCTGTGCCCACAAACGCAGGCGGCTAGCTCCTTACCGGTACCTGAGTGCCGGGTTAGAGCGATTTTTTCTTTGAAATCTCGTTTCTCCCCGGACGCTTAAGGGCGGGAAGGGGGGATGCGTCATGACGTTTGAACAGGTCGTATTGCTGCTCACGCTGCTTGGCGGAGCAATCTACATCACCTTTCAGATCACATGGACTGTATCGCACAGTGATGATAAAAAGAAAAAATGACCGCCTTCATGATTCCCCAATCCTGAACGGTCATTTTTCTTTTGATCTAGTATGGTAAGGAGTTAGCCGTTTGCAGGGCCAGCGCCTCTTATGCTTTTATTATACACGTTCCCACGCGGAATGTCAAGCGCTGCTACTCGCTTTCAAGGCGGGCTTTCAGGGTGCGGATGATGCGCTTTTCCAGCCGGGAGATGTAACTCTGGCTGATGCCAAGGGCATCGGCGGCTTCCTTCTGGGTGCGCTCCACGCCGTCGGTAAGGCCGAAACGCAGTTCCATGATCTGCCGCTCCCGTGCCGAGAGTGCCGCTACGGCGCTGCGCAGCACCGCGCGCTCAGCGTCCTGCTCCAGCTGCTGGCTTACCGCGTTGGCATCGCTGCCAAGAATGTCCGAGAGCAACAGCTCGTTGCCGTCGCCGTCCACGTTCAAAGGCTCGTCGATGCTGGCCTCCTGCCGGCGGTTGGAGCTTTTGCGCAGGTACATCAGGATCTCGTTGCCGATGCAGCGGCTGGCGTAGGTGGCCAGCTTGATGCTGCGGGCAGGGGTGAAGGTGTTTACCGCCTTGATCAGCCCGATGGTGCCAATGCTTACCAAGTCCTCGGCGGGCACACCGCTGTTCTCGTACTTTTTGGCCAGATACACCACCAGCCGCAGGTTGTGGGTGATCAGCTCCTCGCGGGCGGCAGCGTCCCCGGCAGCCATGCGGTCAAGCAGGGCTTTTTCCTGCTCGGGGGTAAGGGGCGGGGGCAGGCTTGGCCCGCCCGCCAGATAATGCACCGCGCCGCAGTAGCGCAAACGCCCCCACAGCTGCCGCCAGACTTGCCGTAAAAACTGCAACATGGAAATCCCTCCTGTGCATCAATTATTATATGTATTATAGGGGGCTTACACCCCCGCCTCCTCCGCTACGTCATCCCCCAACAGCAGCGTCCATGCGCCGGTGGGGGCGTCCGGGGCGCAAAAGGCCGCCAGCAGGCCGGGCACGCGGCGCTGCCCACGGCACAGCACGGCGGGCACGGCGGGCAGCAGGCAATGGCCGGTAACGGCGGCGCAGGGTACAAACTGCACCCTCAGCCCCGGAGGCGGGGCAGTGCCGGCGGCAAACCAGCTGTCTAAGTAGGCGCGCAGCGGTGCTGGCAGCCGGCTGCGCACCGGCGGGTACTGCACCAGCACCACCCGCCGCTCGGCAAGGGGGTCTTGCAGGGTAAAGCCGGTGTCGTGGTAGGCCTGTACCGGCACTGTTGCCCCCGCAATTTGCAGCACAGCGGCAAAGCAGCCCCGCTGCGGGCGGCCAAACACCGCCAGCAGCCCGCGCAACAGTCCGTACACCCCGGCGCAGCAGAGCAAAAGCTGCCCCGGGCGCACCGGCAAAAGCACGCTCAGGTTGTTGGCCTGTACCCCGGGCAGCACCACCGCGCCGCACAGCAGGCCGTTCAGCGCCGCATACCATCCGCATAACCGGGCAAAGCTGCGCGCCCCGGACACGCCGTAGCACACCGCAACCACCCCGCAGCAGCTGGCGATTTTATATAGTACCGCCAGCGGGGCGGGCCACGGCGGGGCCAGCAGGGCAAGGGTGCTGACCGCAGCCGCCGCGCTGCCCGCGCACAGCCGCAGCCCGGTGCAGCTGCGCCCGCATAAAAGCCCTGCGCCCAGCAGCAGCGCGGCGGCTGCGGCAAAGTTTACCAGCAGCAATTCGTCCACAAAAACAACTGTTTTCATTGCAAAGCACCGCCTTATGGTTCTGGTAGTCTATTTTTCACAAATTTGCGAAAAAACTTGTCACACCAGAAAAACCCGCATGAACAGTGCAGTTTTGCTACAAAAGCCGGGACGATGTTTCACAGTTTTTACACTTTTTTCAAAAAAGTACTTGAACATTTCTGGAAAGTGTGGTATATTATTGCCATCCTAATAAGGATTGAGCCGGAAACACCGGTTCGAAAATATTTTTTCTATTTTTGAAGGGAGTAATTCATTATGATGATGCCTGCAAATTTCTCTGCTGTGTCTGAGAACGAGATGACCTACGTTATGGGTGGTAGCATTGCTGACTACCTGGCACCCGCTATGGGCGCTGCTCAGTGGCAGAACTTCCACAAGAACCTGATTACCATCGTTGGTAACAAGTACGTTCAGGGCTTCCTGGACAACACCGTTGGCGCTGTGTTCAGCGGCACCTGGACCCCCGGCGACGGCCTGACCGGCTTCGGCGGCCAGTTCAGCAACATCTGGAAGAAGAACTACACCGATAATGTGACCGATCAGTCCACTGGCGCTCAGAAGTTCGGCTACGGCGCTCTGGGCGTTGTGAACGGCATCCTGAACGTTGCTGGCAACCTGGCTGCTATCTACAACCTGGGCTTCGGCACCGCTAAGAACATCGTCAACGAGAACAAGTTCAACTTCTAAGTTTGACTCTTTGACAATGCTTGCGTGACTGTACCCCTAGGGGTGCAGGGAACATACTAGCATAATAACACCCCCGTGGGCTTATGCCTGCGGGGGTGTTTTTTGTGTAACTCCCTTAGTCAAAGTCTGCGGCAGTACCCCCTCAGTCACGGCTTGCGCCGTGCCAGCTCCCCCAAGGGGGCGCCTTTTAGCAATGCCGGAAAGTTTGCCATCACCGCCCAAAGCCGTCCCCTTGGGGAAGGTGGCTGCGAACGAAGTGAGCAGACGGAAGGGGTGCACTCCGGGGAGTCGCTAACCGGAAAAACGAGACTGAGAGGGTTTTCCCACGTTCACACTTCTTTTACCAGTCTGTTACTTTCCGTTTTGTGCTGTTTGTGGTATACTATGGTCAACATGGGTCACCATGGCAACATTGAAACAGACAGGATGTGAAATCCTCTTATGAAAGATGGTTTTTTAAAGGCAGCTGCCTTTTCGCCCGCGCTGCGGGTGGCAGACTGCACCTATAACGCGCAGCAGGTGCTGGCGCAGCTGCAAGCTGCTGCGCAGCGCGGGGTAAAGCTGGCGGTATTCCCGGAGTTTTGCCTTACCGGCTACACCTGCGGTGATTTGTTTTTGCAGCGCACTTTGCAGCAGGGCGCACTGGATGCGCTGGAATGGCTGCTTGCGCAGACCCGCACGCTGGATACCGTGGCGCTGGTGGGCTTGCCGCTGCTGGTGCACGGCAAGCTGTACAACTGCGCCGCCGTGCTGTGCCGGGGGCAGCTGCTGGGCATCGTGCCCAAGACCTACCTGCCCAACTACGGCGAGTTTTACGAAAAGCGGCAGTTCACCCCCGGCAGCACCGAGGTGCAGACGGTGACCGTCTGCGGGCAGCAGGTGCCCTTTGGTACGTCGCTGCTGTTCCGCTGCCGCCAGATGCCCAGCTTTGTGCTGGGTGTGGAGCTGTGCGAGGATTTGTGGAGCGCGCTGCCGCCTTCCACCTTCCACGCACTGGCGGGCGCGACCGTCATTGCAAACCTTTCCGCCAGCGATGAGACCGTGGGCAAAGCCGAGTACCGCCGCGCACTGGTGGCAAACCAGTCTGCCCGGCTGCTGTGCGGCTACCTGTACGCCTCGGCAGGGCACGGCGAAAGCACCACCGACATGGTGTTTGCCGGGCACGACCTCATTGCCGAGGACGGCAGCATTCTGGCCGAGACTGCGCCCTTTGCGGGCGATTACGCTGAGACCGAGCTGGACTGCCAGCGCATGGAGGCCGAGCGTGCCCGCAACACCAGCTTTGAGCACACTGCCGAGGGCTACGTCACGGTGGAATTTGACCTATCACCGGAGGAAACGGTGCTCACCCGCCGCATCGACCCCGCTCCCTTTGTGCCCGGCGACCCGCAGCGCCGCGCCGCCCGGTGCGAGCTGATTTTAAAGATGCAGGCCGACGGCCTTGCCAAGCGGCTGGAACACGCCCACGCAAAAACAGCGGTCATTGGTATTTCCGGCGGCTTGGACAGCTGCCTTGCCCTGCTGGTGGCGGTGCGCGCCATGAAGCAGCTGCACCGCCCCGCCGCCGATGTGCTGGCGGTGACCATGCCCTGCTTTGGCACTACCAAACGCACCCGCAGCAACGCCGAGATTTTGTGCGGGGAGCTGGGCGTAAGCTTTCAGGAAATTCGCATCGCCGACACTGTGCGCAGCCACTTTGCGGATATCGGACAGGACGAGACTGTGCTGGACGTTACCTTTGAAAATGGGCAGGCGCGTGTGCGCACGCTGGAGCTGATGGACCTTGCCAACCGCACCGGCGGCCTTGTGGTGGGCACGGGCGACCTTTCGGAGCTGGCGCTGGGCTGGGCAACCTACAACGGCGACCACATGAGCATGTACGGCGTGAATGCCGGTGTGCCCAAAACGCTGGTGCGCTATCTGGTGCAGTACGAAGCCGAAGCCGCCGCCACCGCCGCTTTGCACGATGTACTGCTGGATATTCTGGCCACCCCGGTCTCGCCGGAGCTGCTGCCCGCCAAGGACGGCGAAATTGCACAGATCACCGAGGATTTGGTGGGCCCCTACGAGCTGCACGATTTTTACCTGTATTATGTGCTGCGCTGCGGTTTTGGCCCGGCAAAGATCTACCGGCTGGCAAAGGCTGCCTTTGCGGGCAGGGCAGAGTACACGGACGCAGTGCTGTACAAGTGGCTGCGCAACTTCTATTGGCGCTTTTTTGCCCAGCAGTTCAAGCGCAGCTGCCTGCCGGACGGCCCCAAGGTGGGCAGCGTGACCCTTTCGCCCCGGGGCGACTGGCGTATGCCCAGCGATGCCTGCGCCACCCTCTGGCTGGCTGAGCTGGAGCAGCTCAAGCCCGGGGAGCAGTAAGCCATGAAGAACAAAAAGCTTTTGACCAATATCCTGTTTGCGGTGGTGGTGCTGGCCATAGCAGCGGTGCTGCTGGCTGTGCGCAGCCACAACGCCACAGGAGGAAAACTGACTGCCCAGCTGATCTACGGCGATAGCAACACCGTGCTGGACATTCCGCTGGAAAAGGACGAGACTTACAGTGTGGACACCGGTTATTATACGGTGCATATAGAGGTAAAGGACGGCAGAGCGCGGTTTGTTGAATCGCCCTGCCCGGATCACATCTGCGAGGGCTTTGGCTGGCTGTCGGCGGAGGATCAGACCGCCACCTGCCTGCCCGCCCGCGCCGTGCTGACCATCGTTCCGGTGGGCTAAAAAAGGAGTATTCTCATGTTGGACGAAAACGAGCATTCCCGCAAGGAGGACGGTCGTTCCCTGCACCGTCTTTTGCACAAGGCTGAGCAGCAGGACGCCACTGTGGTAGTGGACAGCGCCGCGTTTTTCTCGGAGCTGCCGCCGGAGCAATCCGCGCCGCCCCGCCGCCCGCAGCAAAACACCCCCCGCAGCACTGCTGGCGGGGAGAATGGGGCGTACCTGCCCCCGAAACGAGGGAAGATCTTGCTGACCGTACAGGCAATTTTAAGCGTTCTGGTGCTGGTGCAGCTCTGGCGCACCCAGATGCTGCCGGTGCTGTATCTGGTGGTGCTGGCGGCGCTGCTGGCGCTGCTGTGGCTGCTGGTCAAGCGCTGTCAGGAGTACAAAACTGCAGGCACCGTGTCCCGGGTTTTCTCGGTGGTGCTGTGTGCCGCGATGGCAATGGGCTGCGTGTGGGCGCAGCAGGGCCTTGCAGCGCTGGGCAATATGACCAATGGTTTTTTGAGCAACGCCGAGGCGAATAAGATCACCAAAGAGCCTTTTGTGGTGTACCTGAGCGGCGTAGATACCCGCGGTGATCTGACTGATAAAGCACGAAGCGATGTGAATATCATTGCCGCCGTGAACCCCGTTACCAAGCAGGTGGTGCTGATCAACACCCCGCGCGATTACTATGTGGACCTTGCCGGAACGAACAGCAAGGATAAGCTGACCCACGCCGGGCTTTACGGCGTGCAGACCAGCATGGACACCCTCGGCAACCTGTACGGGGTGGACGTACAGCACTACATTCGCATCAATTTTGCAGGGTTCATCAACATTATTGATGCACTGGGCGGCGTGGACGTGTACTCCGATCAGGCGTTCACCTCAGTAGGCAGCCCCGGCTACTACGACCCCACCACCTTTGTGGAGGGGTGGAACCATCTGGACGGCAAAGCTGCGCTGGCCTTTGCCCGCGAGCGCCACGCCTTTAAGACCGGCGATGTGCAGCGCGGCATCAACCAGATGAAGGTGATCGATGCCATGCTGAACAAGATCAAGTCCCCGGCGCTGCTGATGGGCTTTACCAAGATTCTGGATGCTGTTTCCGACAGCTTTGTTACCAGCCTTTCCCAGAACCAGATCAGCGCACTGGTGCGCATGCAGCTGAGCGATTTTGCCGAGTGGAATATTGAACGCTACACCGTTACCGGCTCCTCCGGCAGCAGTACCAAGTGCTACTCTGCCAAGGGGCAGAAGCTCTACGTCATGAAGCCGGATGAAGCCTCTGTGGCAAAGGCCAAAGAGATGATCGCGGCGGTGATGGGCGGCGAAGGCACGGTAAGCTCCACCACCCAGACCCCGGAAAAAACGGATGTGTACACCCCCACCACTGACCCCGATGCCGCTGTCTCGGTGCCCGAGACGCCTGCCGACAGCGTGATCGTGGAGCAGCCTGCGGAAAGCGTGCCGGAGCAGCCCGCCGAACAACCGGCAGAGCAGCCGACCGAGCAGCCCGCGGAGACGTCCGCCGAGCAGCCTGCTGCCACCGAGACGCCCCAGCCAGAGACCACCCCCGCCGAGGGCGGCAGCACCGAGACGCCCGCCGTCAGTCTGCCCACGCAGGAGCAGGTAGAGCAGGCCGCAGGCTCGCTGTACAGCGCTGCCTCCACCGTGCTGGACGCCATCCTTGGCGCAGGTGGGAACTGAGCAGTCCCTTTTGCGTGAAAAGGCATCCCGGGAAAATCCGCGGATTTTCCCGGGATGCAATTTAAAATAATTATTCCGCTAAATATGCCCAAAGCGCACGCGGCGGGCATTTTCAATGGTCTTGCAAGCAACAAAAAGGCCACTGCACAAATACTGTGCGGTGGCCTTTTTGCGATACAACAACAAAAAACGCTGCCTGCACGCAGCAGACAGCGCAAAAACACAAAAGGGAAAACGAGATAGACCGTAAGCCGGGTTCTGTATTAAACGACGATCTGTCTAGGCCTGCCATTGCTG
>ERZ772855.3548-NODE-3548-length-11642-cov-4.040045_pt1 | contig 11642 bp, 6 predicted proteins | sample MGYA00511900_ERZ772855 | MGnify/ENA primary metagenome ERZ772855 (study PRJEB29015, sample SAMEA2737701) | human gut metagenome | biome: human gut; feature: human-associated habitat; material: faeces | place: China | collected 2012 ...
TCCACTGGTAAAAGAGGATTTCATGGGGAAAGCTCCTGTTGATATTTATCAGGAGGAGATCAAGGCAGATACGACCATGCAGGATATTTTAGAGCATGTGGTGCCGAACTATGTCAACGGATTTATTTACGGTGCACTCGTGGAGTCATTTGCCAGTGAGCACAATTCACGAATGATGGCGATGCAGGCGGCAACAGACAGTGCAAAAGAGATGTTGCAGACTTTGTCCATTGAATACAATCGTGTGCGTCAGGCTGCGATTACCCAGCAGATCACAGAGGTAATCGGCGGTGCGAAGGCACAGAAGAAAAAGAAGAAAAAATAGGAAGGGGATGTGAAAGCGGAATGAAAACAGGAAAAATCGTGCAGGTCATGGGACCTGTAGTAGACGTTGAATTTGAAGATAATGACCTTCCGTTTATCAAAGATGCGCTTGAAGTAGACAACGGCGGAAAACGCTGTGTCATGGAAGTTGCACAGCATATCGGCAATAACACAGTACGTTGTATTATGTTAGCTGCCAGTGAGGGACTTCACAAGGACATGGAAGTTGTTGCTACGGGAAGCGGTATTACGGTTCCGGTCGGACAGGGCACATTGGGGCGTCTGTTCAATGTATTAGGAGATACCTTAGACGGCGGCAAGACTTTAGAGGGAGAGAAACACTGGTGTATCCATAGAGATCCGCCATCTTTCGAGGATCAGAGTCCGGTCGTTGAGGTACTTGAAACAGGAATCAAGGTCATCGACCTTTTAGCACCGTATGCAAAAGGTGGTAAGATCGGTCTGTTCGGTGGTGCCGGCGTTGGTAAAACGGTATTGATCCAGGAGCTGATCCGTAACATTGCAACCGAGCACGGCGGATATTCCATTTTTACCGGTGTCGGAGAGCGTTCAAGAGAGGGTAATGACCTCTGGTCCGAGATGAAAGAATCCGGCGTACTCGAAAAGACAGCCTTAGTGTTTGGTCAGATGAACGAGCCGCCAGGAGCACGTATGCGTGTTGCTGAGACAGGACTTACCATGGCAGAATATTTCCGTGATGAGGAGCATCAGAACGTGCTTTTATTCATTGATAATATTTTCCGTTTTACACAGGCTGGTTCTGAGGTATCCGCTCTGTTAGGACGTATGCCGTCAGCCGTTGGTTATCAGCCGACTTTAGCAACTGAGATGGGTGAATTACAGGAACGTATCGCATCAACCAAAAACGGTTCCGTTACTTCCGTACAGGCAGTCTATGTGCCTGCAGACGACTTAACTGACCCGGCGCCTGCAACGACATTCGCACATCTGGATGCAACGACCGTTCTTTCCAGAAAGATCGTAGAGCAGGGTATTTATCCGGCAGTTGATCCGTTGGAGTCAAACTCCCGTATCCTCGAGGAGGATGTTGTCGGAAAAGAGCATTATGAGACAGCAAGACGTGTTCAGGAGATCCTTCAGAAATACACAGAGTTACAGGATATCATTGCAATTCTTGGTATGGAAGAGCTTTCCGAGGAGGATAAACTTGTTGTTTACCGTGCAAGAAAGATCCAGAAGTTCTTATCCCAGCCGTTCCACGTTGCAGAGAACTTTACCGGTGTACCGGGCAAATATGTGCCGTTAAAAGACACCGTACGCGGATTTAAGGCGATCGTTGACGGTGAGATGGATGAATATCCGGAAGCTGCTTTCTTTAACGTAGGAACGATCGAGGATGTCATTGAGCGGGCAAAGACAATGGGTAATACCGGTTCCGCCAGCTAGGAGGGAGGAACATGAATACATTTAGCTTAAAAGTAATTGCCTGTGATAAGGTATTTTACGATGGAAGATGTGCACAGGTAGTCCTGCCGCTCCATGATGGTTTAAAGGCGATCCAGGCGCACCATGAAAATATGGTGTTTGCCGTGGAGGTCGGAGAGATCCGTATCTTAGAGGAAAACGGAAACACGATCTACGGTGTTACGGGAACCGGGTTTGCGCAGATCATCAACAACCGTGCAACAGTCATTGTAGACACCTGTGAATCACCGGAGGAGATCGATGTAAGACGTGCGCAGGAAGCAAAAGAGCGTGCGGAAGAACAGCTTCGCCAGAAACAGAGCATTGAAGAGTATCATCGCTCCAAAGCCTCATTAGCGCGTGCTATGGCACGTCTTAAGGTGGGAAGCAAGGATCAGCCGATCGGTTATTAATGACGGGCATCTGAAGGCAGACAGCCGGTTGGTTACTGATGGCGGACTTTCGAGGGCAGACAGCCGTATACTTCTTTGAACATACGGTTGAATACCTTATAGTTGATAAAACCGTGGCGTTCCATGATCTGTGTAATGCTGTCGCCGGTCTGCATGAGGTCAGAATAAATATGGGAAAGCCGTACCATGTTGACGTATTCTAAGAAGGTGAATCCCATGTTTTTCTTAAAGAAACGGCAGAAGTATTCGGGATTGAGTGCAAAACGGTCTGAGATATCCGAGAGGGAGAGCGGTTCCATATAATGCCTTTCCACATAAGTTATGATATCTTTCAGCCTTGTGAGCGTTTTGGTATCCTGCGAGACGGTACTCTGTGACTGTGGCAGGACGTAAGAAGTATAAAGTATATAAAGAAAATGATGAAGGTGGCTGCCAAATAAAAACTGGTAGCCATTTTTTTCATTTTTATATAAGTAACCCATGGTCAGTAAGTGATCCCGCATTTCGCAGAATACGGGGTCATTTTTATATTTTTCCGCAGAAAAGTATTCCTGAAAACGGATGGAGGCAAAACCGGGAAGCATCTGGTTAAAGAAGTCAAACGGGATCTGCAGCAGGTAGGTTTCCGTTCTGCCGATCGTGCGGGTGTAGTGGATATCGCCGGAGTTTACCAGAAAGATATCTCCTGCGTGCAGCAGAAAGGATTCCTCGCGGCAGATGACATGCATGGAACCGGAGGAGATGTATAAAATCTCAACGTGTGCGTGCCAGTGGCTGGGCACGAGCTGGTTGTCGGACTGGTAGATGTCGAAGTAGACGGGGAGTTTGGGTTTGGAGGTGATGATTTCGTGGGTGGTCATGGTGGTGGGGATTCCTTTCTTTTGAGGTAAAGTGTTTATGGCATGCGTGGGTTTTGGCGAGCCTTCCTGCGGTCTGTATGGCGCCGGAGTGTCCGGGTAAGGCTGAGCCGGTTACCGCTTTTTCGTGTTCCTAAGCGGGCACCTGAACAGAGTGGCGATTTCATGCTGCTCCCAGAACTCGCTTTTTCGTTTATGGAAAGCCAAAAGTGCATTGAGCTCGGACAACTGTCCGCAGCATGACTTTTTGTTCATGTGCCCGCTAAGGAACACACAAAAAGCGGTAAGACGGCTCCACTTTACCCGGACACCCCGGCGCCGTACAGACCGCAGGGCATGTTGGAAAGCCTTCCGGAAAATATGTGCGGCAGTCCTTGTAAAATACGATAGGACTGATTCTGCCAACTATGTTGTTAAGCTCATAATAAGTCAATATCGACCGAAATACAAGTCATTATCTGCCTTGAAATTAAGGTGTGGGGTAAGTATGATAAGAACATAGAAAATGATAAATAATCAGAGACGTAGAGAGTTGTAAGAAAGACAACTTATTTGGAAAGAAGTAAACACGTTTATCAGAAAGTGGACGTAGTTGGAAGTAAAACTCATCAGGAACCTAGCGTCGTTGGAAACAAAACCCATCAGGAACCTAACGTCGTTGGAAGCAAAACTCTCCAATAACCTGAACCCGTTGGAGGCAAAACTCCCCAACAACCTGCATCTGTTGCGAGGGATATACAGATTTATAAGAAGGTGCTGGGGAGCCGTCGGTCCTTAGCGACCGTATTTTGGTCGCTTAGTACCGCTACGAGCGACACGCAGCGGGAGCGTGCCTTCGTTAAAACTGCGTATCCCTCGCAGCATACACATCCTACAAAGCGTTTTGCCAGCAACGTGACACATCCTACGAAGCGTTTTACATCCAACGTTCACAACCTACGAAAAAGTTTTGCCTCCAACGCCCACCCACCAAATATTTCAAAAAGGAGCCCACAATCATGGAAAAATGGCAAAGATCACTTTATCAACCCAACCTCCCTCTCGGAGCTGACGGCACCAAAGTCACCGCCTCAAAAGCACACATCACCCTGTCAAAAGAAGCCGCCAAAGAAGGCATGGTTCTTCTAAAGAACAATGAAAGCCTTCTCCCATTTCAGGCAGGCACCAAACTCGCCCTGTTTGGAAAAGGCAGTTTTGACTATGTCAAGGGTGGTGGCGGAAGCGGAGATGTAACCGTTGCTTATACGACAAATTTGTATGAGGGATTCAAGAAGCTGCCGGAAAAAGTAGAAGTGTATGAGGCACTCTCTGATTATTACCGTAAAGAGGTAGAAAAACAGTACGAGGCAGGAGCAGAACCAGGAATGACAGTAGAGCCTGCGTTTCCGGAAGAAACTGCAAAAAAAGCGAGAGCGTACACGGACACGGCAGTGATCTGCATCAGCCGTTTTTCCGGGGAAGGCTGGGACAGAAAGAGTTCTTATGATAAGGAGATGGATGAGTCGGTACAGACAGATCCGCTGCTGGAAAAGGCAGAGCGCATTTTTCCGGACGGAGACTTTTACCTGACGAAGGAAGAGAGCGCGATGGTGGAACAGGTGCAGCAGTTGTTCCCGAAGGTGGCAGTCGTTATGAATGTCGGCGGTATGGTCGATACGGACTGGTTTGCAGAAAATGAAAAAATTCAGGCGGTGCTGATGGCATGGCAGGGGGGTATGGAAGGCGGAAGCGCAGCAGCAGAGCTTCTGTGCGGCGTCGGCAGCCCATCCGGAAAACTTTCCGACACATTTGCAAAGAAACTGGAAGACTATCCGTCATCGGAGACATTCCATGAATCGGTAAAATATGTCGATTATAAAGAAGATATCTACGTCGGCTACCGCTATTTTGAGACAATACCGGGGGCTGATAAAGCCGTCAATTATCCGTTTGGCTACGGTCTTTCCTACACGACTTTCGAGCGTGCGTTAGTATCTGCGGAAGAAAAACAGGGTGTGATCCGCGTGCGTGTCAATGTGACCAACACCGGAAAATATCCGGGAAAAGAAGTCATGCAGTTATATGCGCAGGCACCGCAGGGCGTACTTGGAAAGGCAAAGAGAGTCCTTGCAGCATTTGAAAAAACACGACTGTTAGCACAGGGAGAAACGCAGCTTCTGACGTTAGAGGCACCGGTGGCACAGCTTGCATCCTATGATGATCTGGGAAAAATTCAGAAATCTGCCTATGTGCTGGAAAAAGGTAAGTATCAGTTTTATCTTGGCACGTCCGTGCGGGAAACAGAGCAGGTATTTTGTTTTACAATGCCAGAGGATACCGTAACAGAGCAGCTTACCGCAAAACTGGTTCCGACTTCACTTGCGGAGCGCATGCTCTCCGATGGAAGTTTTGAAAAACTGCCGCAGTCCGAACCGAATGATCCGGATTACTCCGCAATCAAACGTGTTCCGAGGGAGGAAAGCGATGGATTTTCACCGGCTGTCCGCGCACTGCCGGGACATCAGATCTGGTCACAGCCGTATAAGAAAGACGCACATATTTTTATGGAAGTTGCAGAAGGAAAGATCACGCTGGATGAATTTGTGACACAGATGACGGATGAGGAACTTGCGCATATTTTAGGCGGACAGCCGAATACCGGTGTGGCAAATACATTTGGATTTGGAAATATGCCGGAGTATGGAATCCCGAATATTATGACGGCGGACGGACCTGCCGGACTCCGCATTGAGAAAAAATGCGGCGTAGTTACGACGGCGTGGCCGTGTGCGACACTTTTAGCATGTACCTGGAACCCGGATGTGTTATATCAGGTTGGTGCAGCAGGTGCCGCTGAGGTGAAGGAAAATAACATTGCCGTCTGGCTGACGCCTGCGGTCAATATCCACAGAAGTCCGCTTTGCGGAAGAAACTTCGAGTATTATTCGGAAGACCCATATCTGACCGGAAAAATGGCTTCTGCAATGGTAAAGGGAATCCAGTCAAAACATATCGCTGCAACGGTCAAACATTTCGCCTGCAACAATAAGGAGACAAACCGTAAGGAAAGCGATTCCAGAGTGTCCGAGCGGGCAGCAAGGGAGATTTATTTAAAGGCGTTTGAGATTATCGTAAAAGAGGCAGATCCGTGGTGCATCATGTCATCTTACAATATCGTAAACGGACACAGAACCTCTGAGAACCGTGAACTTTTAGAGGACATCTTAAGAGGCGAGTGGAACTATCAGGGCATGGTCACGACCGACTGGTGGACAAGCGGCGAGCATTATAAAGAAGTAAAAGCGGGAAATGACATCAAGATGGCATGTGGATTCCCGGAGAGCCTGCTCCGCGCGAAAGAGGCAGGAGTACTGACAAGAGAAGAGATGGAGATCTGCGCAAAGCGTATTTTAGGATTAATACTGAAAATTGACTGAAATCAGGCGAAAAACAATCATGGACAAAAACAATGACAGGCTGAAAAGATAACAACAGATATATAGTGTGAAAAATAAGATTTTCACACGCAAGATTTGTGCTTACGCACAAACTTGAGATGCAAATGAAAACGTTGTTTTCATTGAAAGACAGCGCAAGAATGGAGATTAAAATGGAGGATTATCATGGGTAACAGTGGAATCGGTGTTCCGCTGCCGGAACTGGCAGCATACTGCAGAGAGGCAGCGGCAGAGGGAGCCGTGCTTTTAAAGAATGAGGGGCATATGCTTCCGGTCAAAAAGGATGAGACAGTTTCTATTTTCGGGAGAAGCCAGATTGAGTATTACCGGAGTGGAACCGGTTCAGGCGGGGCGGTCAATGTGCCGTATGTCAAAAATATTTTAGACGGAATCAAAGAAAATAATGTTTTCCCTGTAAATGAGGAACTGGTAGAAATCTATAAAGAATGGTTAAAGGAGCATCCGTTTGACAACGGAGGCGGTGGCTGGGCGGCAGAGCCGTGGCATCAGGCAGAGATGGAAATCACCGACGAGATCGCACGCCGCGCAGCAGAAAAGTCTGAAAAAGCTATTTTTCTGATCGGAAGAACTGCCGGTGAGGATAAAGATTACGAGGACACGGAAGGCAGTTATCTTCTGACAAAACGGGAGAAAGAAAATCTTCGCATCGTAACAAAATATTTTGACGAAGTGGCAGTGCTTTTAAATGTGTCTAACATCATTGATATGAGCTGGACGAAAGATGCGGCATATCAGGATCACATCAAAGCGATTTTTTACATCTGGCAGGGTGGTATGGAAGGCGCGAACGCCGTTGCAGATCTGTTATCGGGCAGAGTGACACCATCCGGAAAACTGACGGATACGATTGCGGAGAAACTTTCTGATTACCCGGCAGCAGACCATTTTGGAAGTAAGACAGAAAATATTTATGCGGAAGATATCTATGTCGGCTACCGTTATTTTGAGACATTCGCACCGGAAAAAGTAATGTATGAGTTTGGTTTCGGTTTATCTTATACGGAATTTTCCATGGAGACGGTAAAAGCGGAGAGTACAGGAAATGGAAAAGATGCAAAGATCGCACTCAGTATCCGTGTGAAAAATACCGGGGCAGCAGCCGGAAAAGAGGCTGCACAGGTTTATGTGTCCGCCCCACAGGGACAGCTTGGAAAACCGGCAAAGGTATTGTGCGGATTTGCAAAGACAAAACTGCTTGCTCCGGGCGAGGAGGAAGTACTTGAACTTACCATTCCGGTAAGCCGGTTTGCTTCCTATGACGACAGCGGTGTGACTGGTCATAAGTCCTGCTATGTCTTAGAGGAAGGTCTGTATAAGATCTATGTTGGAAACAGCGTCAGATGCACAGAAAAAGCCAATGTGGACGGAAAAGGCGGTTATGAGGTTTCTTCCTGTATCGTCACAGAGGAGTTGGAGGAGGCGCTTGCGCCGACAAAAGAATTTTTGCGTCTTAAGACAGGCAGACAAAAGGAGGACGGGGTGTTTGCCCGTGCATATGAAAAAGCACCACAGCAGATGGTTGATCTGGCAGAGCGGATCAAAAGCCGTCTGCCAAAAGAACTGCCACAGACCGGAAATAAAGGAATTACCTTACAGGCGGTTGCAGAGAATATCAAAAATGGCAGCAGTGTGGAAGAAGAATTGGACGCATTTGCAGCACAGTTTACCAACGAGGAGTTAGCCGTGATCGTCCGCGGCGAGGGAATGAGCAGCCCGAAGGTAACACCGGGTACAGCATCCGCATTTGGCGGTGTCAGCGACAGCCTGCATGGTTATGGTATCCCGATTGCCTGCGCATCCGATGGCCCGTCCGGCATCCGTATGGAGAGCGGATTAAAGGCAACACAGCTCCCGATCGGAACACTCCTTGCATGTTCCTTTAATATTCCAATGATGGAAGAATTATATCAGATGGAAGGCAGGGAATTAGTTGGAAACGAGATCGACACCCTGCTTGGACCGGGGATCAATATCCACCGCTATCCATTAAATGGACGTAACTTTGAGTATTTCAGTGAAGATCCGCTTGTGACAGGACAGTTTGCGGCGGCAATGACAAGGGGAATCCGAAGTGCCGGTTCTTCTGCGACCGTGAAACATTTTGCAGCGAATAATCAGGAGACGGAAAGACATAATGTAAACTCCGTTGTATCTGAGCGGGCACTCCGTGAAATCTATCTGAAAGGCTTTGAGATTGCCGTGAAAGAGGGAAATGCAAATTCGATCATGACCTCTTACAACCCGGTCAACGGACACTGGACGGCATCCAATTATGACTTAAATACGACGATCCTGCGTGGTGAGTGGGGATATCAGGGAATTGTTATGACAGACTGGTGGGCAAAGATGAATGACGTTGTAAACGGCGGGGAGGCAGACCGCAGATACACCTCATTCATGGTTCGTGCACAGAATGACTTATACATGGTAGTCAACAATAATGGTGCTGCCATCAACGCAGCGGGCGATGATACCGTAGAAGCGCTGGAGGCGGGAAAACTCACTGTTGGAGAGTTACAGCGCTGTGCGAAAAACATCTGCCGTTTCCTGCTTGGAACACCTGTGATGAAACGCCCGTTAAAAGATTTTGATCCACTGCTTACAGTTACTGCAAAAGAAGCAGTAAATACAGACGAAAAGCAGGTCTGTGCACTGCAGAGCGGAAACCGGATCGAGGCAGGAAAGTTTGAAAACACAGTCCTTTATGTGGAAAAAGAAAGCATTTTAAACGTTAATGCACATTTCTGTTTCCCGGTGGAAGGATTAGCACAGGGAGCTGCCAATCTGTATCTGAATGGAGAACTGATGGCAACCGTCCAGACAGGTGGAACCGGAGAGCGTTTCCTGACACAGCGGATGTGCCGTGTGAAATTTATGCCGGGGTATTATGAACTGAAAGCAGAGTATGTGACACCGGAACTGAAGTTGGACTGGATTGAGTTAGAGTAAAATTTATTATCTGAATTTATAAAGTAAAAGTATACAATTTTAATCTCATAAAACAACTTAAAAAAGCAAAAATTAAGTAAAAACTCTGAAAATTTACAAACTAATATAAGCTTAATTGACAATGTTTTTTAAAGTAACATATAATTAAAAGACAAAGTGCATAAAGCTAATAAATGTATTGGAGGTAAGTTTATGAGAAAACGTTTTATGGGAAAACGACTTGCAGCCGCTCTTTTAGCGGCTGCAGTTGCGTTTTCAAGCGGCAATTTTGCAGGGGGATACGAGTATGTCTATGCGGCAGAAGCGAGTGTGTTTTATACCGGGACAAACACAGTAACAAAAGACAAACTGGATCTTGCAACAGAGGATTGGGATAATCCGCCAATGATCACTTATGATGAAAGTATTGCAGATTGTGTGACAACGAAAGATTTCACAATGAAGGCAGATATTACACTGGATGATGAGGCGTATGCATCATTGGGTACCGGGGAAAGTTACTTAAAGGTTCAGGGTATCGTGAAGCTGGGGAGTGAGTGGACATGGACAGACAGTCAGGATATCCCGTATTTACAGCAGAGCAGTTTTTCAGAAGATACACACAAAACAACGATTACGATCAAGTTTGAGGATAAGGATGCAGATGATTTAAAAGGTGTATATTTCCGACTGATTGGTCAGGGGTTTTCAGGAACATGTACATTTTCCAATGTTACATTAAGCGGTGTGGCAGAAGCGCAGCCGGAACTGCCTGCAAAAGATCCGAGTGTGATCGATGATTTTGAATCTGCAGAGACAGGAAGCAGTGCAGGCTGGGAGCAGGAAGGCGGCTGGCAGTACGACAATGCGGTAGGAATCAGTGTAGCTGAATTTCAGGGAAGCAAAATGTTAAAGGCAGATCTCGATTATACCGGTTGTGAAGGTTTTACATGGAGTGAGGCAAAGATTAAAAAGTCGTTTGCAGAAGGACTCGATGTATCGGCTTATAATGTTTTAAGCTATGAAATGATCTATCCGGAAGCTTTTGACGGTTCTTTTAAGGCAAAGATTTTTGCAAAAAACGGAGCAGATGATGTGGAGATCATCAACAAAGAAGCAAAGATCGAAACGTCAGATCTCGGTGACGGATATAAGAAAGCAGTGGTCACTGTCAAATTCTCACCAAACACTGCAAAGATCACGGATCTGATGATTGGAACAGTTGGTGTGAGCACTGCCTTTTTGGGAAGCGTATATCTGGATAACCTGACTTTATCCCAGTATAATGCAGCGGGCGATTATACGGAGATCACAGAGACGGCAGGAGAGGCTGTGCTTGCAGATACGTCCAGTATGCCGGAAGAAGTAACACTTTCGGATGTGAATGCATCAGGTTCAGCAAAAGCGTTATATGCATATTTAAAAGGACTGGATGCTGCCGACCAGGTATTATTCGGACATCAGAATGACACAAGCAAGCATGTTTCAACCAGAGACGGTGTCTATTCGGATACAAAGGACGTGACCGGAAGTATTAGTGGTCTGGTCGGAATCGATTCGCTGGCACTGACAGGCGTGGAACTTGGAATTGATAACGTAGATGATGCAGTTCAGAAATCTATCGAGATCAGCAAGGCAGCAGCTGCAGAGGGTGCAATCATTACATTATCCACCCATATGCCGAATATGAGCAATGAAAAAATCATTGCAACGCCGGATGCGGCGAGAAAATATGATTTTTCACAGTGTGATTTTTCGGAGGCAAAAGACCTGAGCAATAACTGCTCCGCAGAAGTACTTCCGGGTGGAAAATACAATGCGCAGTTTACAACCTATCTTGATATCATTGCAGATTACGCAAACGGACTTGGCGATATTCCTGTTTTATTCCGTCCATTCCATGAAAATACAGGCGGATGGTTCTGGTGGGGTGCTGCGACAACCGATAAAGAGACATACCGTGCGCTGTTCCAGTACACACAGGATTATCTGGCATCAAAGGGAGTACACAACTTTATTTATGTATATTCCCCAAATGGTCCGTTAACTTCAGAGGAAGAGTATATGGACCGCTATCCGGGCGATGACTGTGTGGATATCGTTGCATTTGATTACTATGATGATTACAATACTTATCCGGCAGAATATTCCGGCGAGTTTGTGGACAATTTAAAGAAAACCTGTCAGGTGGTAAAGAATATTGCAGACGCAAAAGA
>ERZ772855.3551-NODE-3551-length-11637-cov-4.243309_pt1 | contig 11637 bp, 10 predicted proteins | sample MGYA00511900_ERZ772855 | MGnify/ENA primary metagenome ERZ772855 (study PRJEB29015, sample SAMEA2737701) | human gut metagenome | biome: human gut; feature: human-associated habitat; material: faeces | place: China | collected 2012 ...
TGAATTTATGAAAGAAGACAAATACAAGAAAAAATATAACCTTAACAAAAACAATGACTTGACAAATAAATATTTGACTTCCATATCAAATCCGACTGTACAACCTGACAGAAAAACCGAAATGGGTGTACCTATACCGGATACTCAAAATGTGGAATATTCAAAGGAATACGAAGAAGAAAACAAATTATAAAAATGGCAGTAACGCAAAAGCGTTACTGCCGTTAACTTTTATTTTATTACTTTATATCCTGCGTCTGTTATAGCTTTTTCAAGTACGGATAAATCCACATCTTTTTCAAGCTCTGCCACTGCTTCGCACTTTTCGTGGCTTGCAGTTGCTTCTTTTACACCGTCAATTGCTTCAAGTGCTTTTTTAACAGCTGCCTCGCAATGCGGGCACATCATACCCTCTACCTTAATAGTTTTAATCACAGTTTTTTCCTCCTTATTATTATCAGCAGTGATATTAAGTTTAATGTCGACTGCTTTTTTCTTTTTATCGTGCTTTGGTGAATGAACATTAACAAGATTAAGCCTAAGCGCATTAGTTACAACACAAAAGCTTGAAAGGCTCATAGCCAATGCGCCGAACATCGGATTAAGTGTCCAGCCAAATATCGGAATCCATACACCTGCTGCAAGCGGAATACCGATAACATTATAAATAAATGCCCAAAACAAATTTTCGTGAATATTTGTAAGTGTTTTTCTGCTTAATCTGATTGCAGATGAAACATCGGTAAGCTTGCTGTTCATCAATACAACATCGGCGGCATCAATTGCAACATCAGTGCCTGCACCGATAGCAATGCCCACATTTGCACGTGTAAGTGCCGGTGCGTCGTTTATTCCGTCGCCCACCATTGCAACCTTGCCAAATGACATCAATTCCTTAATAACATTCTCTTTTCCGTCGGGCAAAACATCGGAAATAACATTATCAACACCAATCTGCTTACCGATTGCCTTGGCTGTTTTTTCATTATCTCCGGTAAGCATTACAACGCGAATACCCATATTTTGCAATTCTTTTATAGCTTTCGGGCTTTCCTCTTTAATAACATCGGCAACTGCTATTATGCCGAGAAGTTCATCATCACAGGCGAAAAACAGCGGTGTTTTGCCCTCTTTTGAAAGCGAACTTGCTTTTTCCCTAATTGTATCATCAACACTGATTTGGCTTGAGATAAATTTAAGGCTTCCGCCGATAATTTTTTTATCACCTGCACTTGCAGCTAATCCGTTACCTGCAAGTGCTTTAAATTCATCAGTTTCAAAGCTGTCAACTTCAGCATCCTGCGCATAATCGCAAATTGCTTTTGCAAGCGGATGCTCACTTTTCTTTTCAAGTGAATATGCATAACTTAAAAGTTTGCTTTTTTCTGCTTTAGCAGGAATAATGTCAGTGACTTTAGGTTCGCCCTTTGTGATTGTGCCTGTTTTATCAAGAGCCACAATTTGTATTCTGCCGGCTTCTTCAAGTGATGCCGCAGTTTTAAACAAAATGCCTGATTTTGCACCCTTGCCATTGCCAACCATAACTGCAACGGGAGTTGCAAGGCCGAGCGCACATGGGCAGCTGATTACAAGCACTGAAATTCCGCGTGCAAGCGCATATCCGAAGCTTTGCCCAACAGCAAGCCAAACGCAAAATGCAATAAATGCAATTACTATTACGCAAGGAACAAATACACCCGATACCCTATCGGCAATTTTTGAAATCGGTGCTTTTGTTGCCGAAGCGTCACTAACCATTTTTATAATTTGCGATAATGTTGTATCTTCGCCTACGGCAGTTGCGCGGCATTTAATATATCCTGATTGATTTATTGTAGCACCTGATACTTTATCCCCCATAGCTTTATCAACCGGAATACTTTCACCTGTTAATGCCGACTCGTCAACAGCGGTTTCGCCCTCAATAATCACCGCGTCAACCGGTACGCTTTCACCCGGTTTTACTACAAATATATCATTCAGCATTACATCTGAAACCGGGATAACAACTTCCTTTTCATCCCTGATTACAGTCGCATTTTTAGGTGCTAAATTCATCAGTGATTTTAAAGCATTGGTAGTCTTACCTTTTGAATACGATTCAAGCATTTTGCCGACTGTAATAAGAGTTAAAATCATTGCAGATGATTCAAAATAGAATTCGTGCATAAGGCTCATAACTTTTTCACCGTCACCTGCAAGCTGGGCAGATGTCATCAAAAAAAGCTGAACCGTACTGTAAGCAAATGAAGCAGATGCACCGAGTGCCACAAGCGTATCCATATTTGGACTTCTGTGAATTATACCTTGAAATCCGTTTATAAAAAACTTCTGGTTTATAACCATAATTATAACAGTTAAAAGAAGCTGTGCAAGCCCCATTGCGATATGATTATCTTGCATAAATGCAGGCAATTTCCAGCCCCACATCATATGCCCCATTGAAATATACATTAGCGGTGCAAGAAAAATAACAGACCAAATAAGCCTATTTCTTATCTTCGGTGTTTGGGTATCTTTAAGCTCATCATCAGGCATAGCTTTTGATTTTTTATCACCTGTTTTCAAGCTTGCACCGTATCCGGCTTTTTCAACGGCAGCTATAATCGCTTCATCACTTGCTGTACCCTCAACCCCCATTGAATTAGTCAGTAAATTAACTGCGCAGTTTTCAACTCCGTCAACACCGCTTACTGCCTTTTCAACCCTGGCACTGCAAGCCGCACAGCTCATTCCCGTTACATTATACTGTTTCAATACATCACCTCAAAATCATTTCATAAGTTTTTGAAGAGTTTTTAAAAGGTCGTCAACTGTTTCACTTTTCCCAGCTTTAATATCATCCGTAACACAGGTTTTAATATGCGTGGAAAGAAGCTCTTTATTAAAAGAATTCAGCGCGGCATTAACAGCAGACACCTGCGTTATAATATCTGTACAATAGGCATCTTCTTCAAGCATACGCTTTATACCTCTTATTTGCCCCTCAATCCTGTTTAAACGATTGATAAGTGCTTTTTGCTCTTCTTCATTTCTGTGCTTTTTCTTATGGCAACAGCATTCATTTTTATTATCCATATATTACTCCTTATACCCCGTTAGGGTATTTTTATTATATACCCCTATACCGTATTTGTCAACAGCAAAAAAATAAGATGAATAATAATTATTCATCTTATTGGCTATTTAGTTTTGCTTGCGTACAATATCATATTCAGAACCACTCGGTCTGAAATAGCGGCAGGTTTTATTCTGCTCTTCGCAAAAGCGAACATATTCATCCTCATCAAGCACAAGTGAGCAAAAACACTCGTCCGTTTCCTCGTCATATTCATTATACCAGCATTTTTCACACAGTAAGTCCAAAATCATCCCTCTTTCACATATTCCAAAATAATAAAAGAAGCAGTAAGTTCGATATTTTCAACATTATCAAGCTTTGCTTTATCAGCCTCACTCGTTCTGTAAAAATAAGGCGTCATTGAAAACAATGTTTTTAAATCCTTTTGTGAAATATCAAATTTATCTGATATTTTATTTTTTGATTTCAGCTTTAAAAGTTCGGTTTGCGGCGCTTTTTCGTCATTCTTATAAGGTGTTGAATAAAGAATATTTTTAAGTTCAATCAAATGATCTTCACCCGGAATAACACTTAAAAGCCGTCCGCCTTTTTTCAAAACACGATAAAATTCTTTTTCATTAAACGGGGCAAAAAGATGCATTGCTGTATCAATCGAATTATCTTCAATAGGTATATTTGCAAGGTTTGCAACAAAATAATTATGTTCCTTTCTTGCCGAAGCTGCAAGGCGAACCATTTCACGACTTATATCAAAGCCATAAAGTTCGCCCTGATATTCATCATAATACCCCTCACCGCAGCAAATATCAAGCACTGTACCGCCAAGCTTTGAGGTAACATAATCACGCAAAAACGAATAATAACCTTTTTGCAAAAATTCCCTTCTTGAATGTGCCGACTGCCTGCTGTCGCCCTTTTTATCACCGCTTTTATTTGTAAGCAAAAGATTTACATACCCTTGCTTTGCAATATCAAAGCTGTGGCTGTTAGCACATTTAAAAGCCTTACCGTCAATATTTAATTTTTCACCGCAAACAGGACAAATTAAAATGTTCATAAATGCCACCTAAAATATTACCTATCAAAACGGGCGACCAACGGCCGCCCCCTGCATATGAATTTATATTAGTGGTGGAAAAGACGAATTCCCGTCATTGCCATTGCAATACCGAAATTATCGCAACATTCAATTACAGCACCGTCACGAACAGAGCCGCCCGGTTGAGCGATATACTTAACACCGGAGCGAACAGCGCGCTCAATATTATCCTCAAACGGGAAGAAAGCGTCAGAACCGAGAGCAACATCAGTCATCTTTTCATGCCAAGCCTTCTTTTCATCAGCAGTAAAAGGTTCAGGGCAAGATGTAAAGTATCTTTGCCATACTCCGTCTTTAAGCAAATCTTCATATTCATCTGAAATATAAAGGTCAATAGCATTATCAGCTTCACATTTGCGAAGACCTTCAATAAACGGAAGATTAAGCACCTTTTCATTATGGCGAAGCCAAAGATTATCAGCCTTATTGCCTGCAAGGCGTGTGCAGTGAATACGGCTTTGCTGGCCTGCACCTACACCGATAGTTTGCCCGCCCGATGCATAGCAAACTGAATTTGACTGAGTATATTTAAGAGTGATAAGTGATATAAGAAGGTCGATTTTTGCAATTTCCGGTATATCCTTAATCTTTGTAGGCATATCGTCAAAGAGTGCCATAGTGAGCTTTGAATCATTTCTCTTTTGCTCAAACTTAATGCCGAAAACCTGCTTTGTTTCCATTTCTTCAGGCTGATAATCAGGGTTCATCTTAATAATAAGATAATTTCCTCTTCTCTTTGCCTTGAGAATTTCAAGTGCTTCATCAGAATATGACGGAGCGATAATACCGTCGCTCACTTCTTTTACAAGGAATTTTGCAACACTTGCATCACATTCATCACTTAATGCAACAAAATCACCGAAAGAAGAAACTCTGTCACATCCCCTTGCACGAACATAAGCCTGCGCAATCGGAGATAACTCTAAATCATCAGGCACCATACACACTTTGCGGTCAACTTCACTAAGCGGCTGAGCAACTGCTGCACCGGCAGGTGAAACATGCTTGAACGAAGCCGCACTCGGCAATCCTGTTGCTTCCTTAAGTTCTCTTACAAGTTGCCAAGAATTAAAAGCATCAAGAAGATTGATATATCCTGCTGCACCGTTCAAAATTTCAAAAGGAAGTTCTTTTCCGTCCATATGAATTCTTGCAGGATTTTGATTTGGGTTACAACCGTATTTAAGCTTATACTCTGTCATCTTTACATCACCTTTCAGTAATTTATAATTTAGATATAATATTTTATACCATTACATTGAAAAATGCAATAGAGAATGATACAATAAATCACGGTGATACAAAATGAACGGAATTTTATTAGTAAATCACTTTTTAAAAGGTGAAAAATACAGCACTTTGCACAATCATCTTGTTTCTGCGGCAAAAAAGTGCAACATAAATCTTGATATTAAAACCAATTTGGAACTTGCCACACAAAATGCAAATGCAGATTTTGTACTTTTTTGGGATAAGGATATTAACCTTGCAAAAAGGCTTGAAAAAAGCAATATTCCGGTTTTCAACAGTGCAAGTGCAATTGAAAAATGCGATGATAAGGGGCTTACTTACATTGAGCTTGATAAAATCGTGCCGCAACCTAAAACTCTAATATCGCCTAAATGTTACTTTAAATCGGATATGAGCGAATTTGTAAAAAAAGCTATTGATATACTTGGCTTACCGCTTGTTTTTAAAGAATCTTTCGGTTCTTTCGGCGCGCAGGTATTTTTATGCAACAGTGAAAATGATATATATTCCCACATAAGTGATAAGCCTTTTATTTTACAAAAATTCATCAAAGAAAGCAAAGGAACGGATAAAAGAATTGAAATTATCGGCGGAGAATACATATGTGCGGCAAGGCGTGAAAACAAAAATGATTTTCGCTCAAATGTTACAAACGGCGGCACAATGACACCTTGCACACCAAGCAAAGCTGAAATTGAAACTGCAATTAAAGCGTGCAACACGCTTGGCTTAACCTTTGGCGGAGTTGACATATTAGATGACGGAAGCGTATGCGAAGTGAATTCAAACGCACATATAATAAACATCATGAATTCAACAAAAATTGACATTGCACCATATATTTTTGAAACAATTAAAGGTAAAATCTTATGAGCGGAATACTGATTTACAGTGAAAAAGAAGCAAAGCGAAATATATTTGCAATTAACAAATTCAAAGAAAATCTTGATATAAAGCTTGTGGATGAAAATTATGACGGAAAAGCCGATTTTGTGATAAACAGAACAAACAATTACATAATTGCACAAAAATTTGAGCAAAAAGGAATTCGTGTTTTTAACCCATCAAGCCTATCTATGCTTGCTAACAACAAGCAACTTTGCTATGAATTTATGTATAAAAACGGTATTGAAATTTTGCCGATAAATTACAGTGAAATTCCTGCTGTAAAAAAGCCGGTTGACGGACACGGCGGGCAAAATGTAACAATGATAAATAAAAAAGAAAAATTTGAACCCGGTTTTGTTTACCAAAAGCCTTGTGCCACACTTGGCAAAGATTTGCGTGTTTGGGCAATAGGCGGAAAAATCATTACAGCCATATTGCGTGAAAGCGATACCGATTTTCGCTCTAATTTTTGCCTTGGCGGAAAAGCCACACCGTATGAATTAAATCACGATGAAACCGCACTTGTAAAAAAAGTGCTGTCACTAATAAAAAGTGATTATATAGGAATTGATTTTCTGTTTGACAATGGGCATTTGATATTTAATGAAATAGAAGATACCGTCGGCGCACGAATGGTATATGATAAAACAGATATTGATATTATTAAACTTTACTGTAACTACATAAAGAAAGAAGTTGGCACAAAGTAGCGTGCCAACTTCTTTTATTTAACAATTTTGTGCTTAACTCTTGATGCCGCAATTCTTGCTGCTGATGAATTATCGTACCAATTAAGCCTTTTATTCAGTTTTCTCTGTTCTGATTTTAAGCCTTTGATTTCAGCTTTTAATTCCTTTTTATCTTCATTGAGAGTATCAACTGCCTTTTTCTGCTCTTTCATAAGAAGCTCATTACCAAATGCGATTCGCTCTATCATTTCATTTGGAGGGCAGGTTGTAAGAGAATGAACAGGACCTTCAAACTCAATATATTTAATCTTTTCATCAAAAGGAACGACTGTTCTGTTTTTATCTTGATAAATATGCGGCAAACCGTTAGCATTAAGGAAATCAACAAAATGCCAAAAGCGTTGTTCGTGGCCGTCATTCACCTGTGAAAAATCTGTTTTTTCATATATATCAAAAATATCTGTATTTTCATCAACTTCGCTTGCCGGCATATTAGGAACATTGTGATATTCCGCAAGTTCCCTGATTCTTGCGTCGGTTGGAAATACGAAGCTCGGTACACCGGAAAGGATACTTCCTACCGCACCATGAATTCGTGTGCCATAGTTAAAATCAATATTTTTATTGAATTCAAGAATACTTGGAAAATTGATAAAGAATCTCGCCCTATCGTTAACAAAAACTTCGTCATTTATTAAATGAGGGTAAAGCACTTGCGAATCATTAGTTATAGGAAGCGGTATACCGAGATACATCAATCTCAAATCATCCACAAATTGCGGCATAAAATAATAATTAGGAAGCAACTCCCTGTTTTTAATCATAAATTCTTTAAAGTTTACCGGATTTGCCACAGAACCTGTAACGCAAACCGCACTTTCATTAGTAAGCGGCTTTTTATCCCTAACGGTTAAACCCGGGCCAAACATAGCAAATGAAGGGCAACCCGTTACATCAATTTCATTACTGCCAAAGCCTAAATGCTTTAAATAACTTTCGGTTATTGCACCCCTTACACCTACGCTTGCAGAGTGGTTAAGCACCGCGGTAATAAACTTCTTTGCACATTCATCGTATATATGCTCCTCTGTAACATCAGGCTCATAAGGCATTTGAATGCCGATACCTGTTACAACCACCGGAATAGTTAATTTTTCAATAATACTTGTCCACATTCCCATACACTGCATAAACTGCTTTCTAAATGAGTTTGCCATAGGAAGAACAAGATAATCGTAATTTTCGTTTATATATTCAGCCTGAACTTTACCGTGTGCCACTTCCTTATCAGCAAGGAAGTCAATTTCAACATCTTCGGTATAAAGTGTTCTTGTCATACTATATGCAAAAAGAAGATTGCCTGTATTGTTACCAATTACTTTTTGGCAGATAACATCAATAGGTTTGTGAACAGCAAATGGCGAAACACTCGCTCTCATTAAAATTCTTTTCTTCATAAATACTCCTAAATTCAAATTGTACTATATTTATAACGAGATAAAGATATTATAATACTTATTATAAACATTGTCAATTTATATGGCAAAAGAAAAAGAGCTTTCCATAAGGAAAGCTCTTTAATAAATAGCTTTTAAGATTAGCCAAGTTCTGAGAAGTACTTGATTGTTCTAACCATCTGTGATGTGTATGAGTTTTCGTTATCATACCAAGAAACAACCTGAACTTCATATGTGTCATCAGCTACTTTAAGAACCATTGTCTGAGTTGAATCAAAGAGTGAACCATATCTCATACCAACGATATCTGAAGAAACGATAAGGTCTTCATTGTAACCGAATGATTCTGTTGCTTCAGCCTTCATAGCTGCGTTGATAGCATCAACTGTAACTTCCTTGTCAGTCTTAATAACTGCTGTAAGGATTGTTGTTGAACCTGTTGGAGTAGGAACTCTCTGAGCAGAACCGATAAGCTTACCGTTAAGTTCAGGAATTACAAGACCGATAGCCTTTGCAGCACCTGTTGAGTTAGGAACGATGTTAACAGCACCTGCACGAGCACGGCGAAGGTCACCCTTTCTCTGAGGACCGTCAAGAATCATCTGATCGCCTGTGTAAGCGTGGATTGTGCACATGATACCACTCTGGATAGGAGCGAAATCGTTAAGAGCCTTAGCCATAGGAGCAAGGCAGTTAGTTGTGCAAGATGCAGCAGAAATAACTGTATCTTCAGCTGTAAGTGTGTCATGGTTTACATTGTAAACGATTGTTGGAAGATCGTTACCTGCTGGAGCTGAAATAACAACCTTACGAGCGCCTGCCTGAATATGAGCAGAAGCCTTTTCTTTTGATGTATAGAAACCTGTACATTCAAGAACAACATCAACACCAAGTTCGCCCCAAGGAAGGTCAGCAGCGTTAGGCATTTTGTAAATAACAATTTTCTTACCGTCAACTACAATGTAGTTATCTTCGCCTTCACCTTCGTGGAAGTCAACAGTGTGACCCTGAGCAACATAGTTACCCTGTGATGAGTCATACTTAAGAAGATGAGCAAGCATCTTTGCACTTGTAAGATCGTTGATAGCAACTACTTCGTAGCCTTCTGCACCAAACATCTGGCGGAAAGCAAGACGACCGATACGGCCGAAACCATTAATAGCAACTTTTACCATTGGAATTTACCTCCGAATATAATTTAAAGTTTTATTGCTTTTATGCATTTTTTATTTTATACTGTTTGTCCTCATAAATCAAGATAAAATTGTATTTTTTACACTTTATACAAAAACAAGTGTATTTATGCAAGTGTTATTGTTATTTATTTAACGAACCATTTATAATTGGGTCATAGATGAATTATATTTATGCCTTTTGGTTGCAATTTCAATTAAAATTTGTTAAAATTCATATTAGTAAAAACAAAGGATGTTATATATGTTTGTAGATATTGCTAAAATTAAGATAAAAGCCGGTGACGGCGGTGCAGGCGCAGTAGCATTTCACAGGGAAAAATATGTGGCTGCCGGCGGACCTGACGGCGGTGACGGAGGAAAAGGCGGAGATGTTGTATTTGTAGTTGATGACAACCTTGCAACCCTTGCCGATTTCAGATATAAAAGAAAATATGTAGCCAAAAACGGTGAAAACGGACGCGGCTCACGCCAATACGGTAAAAAAGCGCCCGACCTTGAAATCAAAGTGCCGAGGGGTACTATCATTCGCGAAGCAAATTCAGGCGCAGTTATGGCTGATATGAGTAAGACTGACAGATTTGTAGCTGCAAAAGGCGGAAAGGGCGGCTGGGGAAACATTCATTTTGCAACTCCGACCCGCCAAGTACCGCGATTTGCAAAGCCGGGTGTACCGGGTGAAGAATGGGAAGTTTCGCTTGAGCTTAAGCTTCTTGCCGATGTGGGACTTTTAGGTTATCCGTCAGTAGGCAAATCAAGCCTTATATCAGTAGTAAGCCAAGCAAAGCCTAAAATCGGCGATTATCACTTTACAACCCTTGTGCCAAACTTGGGTGTTGTATCAATGGGTGAGGGCAACTCATTTGTTATAGCAGATATTCCGGGGCTTATTGAAGGTGCAAGCGAAGGTATCGGACTCGGGCATGAATTTTTGCGACATGTTGAGCGTTGCAGGCTTCTTGTACACATTGTTGATGTAAGCGGCAGCGAAGGCAGAGACCCTATTGAAGATTTTGAAAAAATCAATGAGGAGCTTGTAAAGTTCAACCCCGAACTTGCAAAGCAACCGCAAATAGTTGCTGGAAATAAAATTGATATGGCTGAGCCTGAACAAATCGAAAGATTCAAAAAATATGTTGAAGATAAGGGATATGACTATTATTCTATCTGTGCGCCGATCATGGAAGGTACAAAGGAGCTTATGAATGCGGTTTGGAACAAGTTGCAGACCTTGCCTCCTATTAAAGAATATGAAGTTGAAGAAATTCCGTTTGAAGCATTGGTTAAAGATGATAAAGGCTTTAAAATCACCCAAGTTGATGAACATTACTTTCTTGTGGAAGCAAGTTGGTTTCCAAAAGTTCTCAAAGGGATTGATATTGAAGATTATGAAGCACTGCAATATATGCAACGAGTATTAGAAAAAAGCGGAATTTTTAATGCGCTTCGAGAAAAAGGAATTGAGGAGGGTGACATTGTTTCACTCTATGACATAGAGTTTGAATATGTGCCTTAATAAATATGAGATTTGTAGACAAAGATGTTAATGCAAAGCAATTAAGCCCGCTTAATTTGGCATTTATAGGCGATTGCATTTATGAAATACTTGTGCGTGAAACACTTGTGCTTGATGCCAATCGCCCCGTAAATGATTTGCACAAGGAAAGTGTAAAGTATGTTTCGGCAAAAGCACAAACCGTTGCCTTCGAAAAAATCAAGGATGATTTAACCGAAGATGAACTTGCGATTTTCAAGCGCGGGCGCAATGCTAAAGTGGGCCATTCCCCAAAAAGTGCAACTGACGGTGAGTACCACTGCGCCACCGGAGTAGAAGCGTTATTCGGCTATTTATACTTAAATAATGAAATTGACAGAATAAAAGAACTTTTTTCTAAAATTAACTCTTGACATTCTGCCCTACTTGTTATATAATCAATATCGCTGACGGGAGCATAGCTCAGCTGGGAGAGCATCTGCC
>ERZ772855.3554-NODE-3554-length-11631-cov-3.176572_pt1 | contig 11631 bp, 15 predicted proteins | sample MGYA00511900_ERZ772855 | MGnify/ENA primary metagenome ERZ772855 (study PRJEB29015, sample SAMEA2737701) | human gut metagenome | biome: human gut; feature: human-associated habitat; material: faeces | place: China | collected 2012 ...
TTATAGAGACGACTTTTTATTTTTTTTATAGGGGGAAAGTAAGAAATGATTAATGTAGGTATTGTTGGTTCAACTGGTTATGGAGGATGTGAACTTGTTAGATTTTTATTAACACATCCAAATGTCAATATTGAATGGGTTTCTTCTAGAACTTATAGTGATCAAGAATATAGTGATGTTTATAAGGGGTATTTCACTTTATTAGATCAAAAATGTGTAGATGAAAATCTTGAAAAATATTTAGATAATGTAGATGTGGTTTTCTTTGCTACACCTCAAGGGGTTTGCGCTAAGATGGTAAGTGAAGAAGTTTTAAAGAAAGTGAAAGTAATTGATCTATCTGCAGATTATCGTATTAAAGATGTAGAAACATATGAGTCATGGTATGGAATTAAGCATGCTTCACCTGAATTTATTCAAGAAGCTGTTTATGGATTATGTGAAATCAATAGAGAAGATGTTAAAAATGCAAGACTGATTGCTAATCCAGGATGTTATCCAACATGTTCAATTTTATCTATTTATCCACTTGCTAAAGCAGGGCTTATTGATATGAATACATTGATTATTGATGCTAAAAGTGGAACAAGTGGTGCAGGTAGAGGTGCTAAAGTACAAAACTTATATTGTGAAGTGAATGAAAGTATTAAAGCTTATGGAGTAGCGAGTCATCGTCATACTCCTGAAATTGAAGAACAATTAGGGTATGCTTCTTCATCAAAGGTTTTACTTAACTTTACACCACATTTAATTCCAATGAATAGAGGTATTCTAATTACTGCTTATGCTTCATTAAAAGATGGTGTAAGTGAAGAAGATGTTAAAAATGCTTATGATATATATAAGGATGAATATTTTGTACGTGTTTTAAAAGAAGGAAATGTTCCTGAAGTCAGAAATGTTAAATGTTCAAATTTTGTTGATGTAGCTTATAAAGTAGATCCTCGTACACATAGAGTTATTATGATGGGGGCTATGGATAATCTTGTTAAAGGAGCTGCTGGTCAAGCTATTCAAAATATGAATATTATGTTTGGTTTAGATGAAAAAACAGGGCTTATGTTAGCACCTGCTATGTTATAAGGGGAAAAGAGTATGAAAGTAATAGAAAATGGTACAGTAACAAATCCAAAAGGATATCAAGGGGCTGGATTACATATTGGTATTAAAAAGAGAAATAAAGATTTTGCTTTAATTGTTTCTGATGTTGAAGCAAAAGCAGTAGGAACTTTTACAACAAATATGGTAAAAGCGGCTCCTGTTTTATGGGATAAACAAGTTGTAGAAAACGGTGATACAGTAAAGGCTATTGCGATTAACAGTGGGATTGCCAATGCTTGTACTGGAAAACTTGGTGAAGAAGCAAATGAAAAATTCGCAAATATTGTCGGAAATGCTTTAAATGTAAAAAAAGAAAAAGTTTTGATTTGTTCAACAGGAGTCATTGGTAAACAATTATCTACTGATCCAATTGAAAAAGGAATTGATGAAGCTTTAAAACAATTAAAAGATGATCATCAAGCAGGAATTGATGTAGCTACTTCAATTATGACAACAGATACAAAACCAAAACATTTAGCTGTTGAAATTGAAGTAAAAGGAAAAACGGTAACTATTGGAGCATGTTGTAAAGGTTCAGGGATGATTCATCCAAATATGGCAACAATGCTTGGATTTATTACAACTGATTTAAATATTTCTAAAGAATTATTAAATAAAGCATTAAAATCAGTTATTCCAGATACTTTTAATATGATTTCTGTAGATAGAGATACTTCAACAAATGATACTGTTTTATTACTCGCTAATGGTTTAGCTGGTAATGATGAAATTGTAAAAGAAGATGAAGATTATCAAACATTTAAAGAAGCTTTATATTATGTTAATGAATACTTAGCTAAATGTATTGCAAGTGATGGAGAAGGGGCAACTAAGCTTTTAGAAATTAATGTTGAACATGCTACAAGTATTCAACAAGCTAAAGTGATTGCTAAAAGTGTTTGTACATCACCACTTGTTAAAACAGCAATCTTTGGAAATGATGCAAACTGGGGAAGACTTTTATGTGCAATGGGATATTCTGGAGAAGAATTTGATCCTTATCAAGTTGATTTGTATATTGAAAGTGAGTTTGGTAATTTAAAACTTGTAGAAAATGGGATGGCTACTGATTATAGTGAAGAAAAAGCAACACAAATTTTATCAAGTGATTATGTTAAGACAAATATTGATATGAAAATGGGAAATGAAAAAGCAACTGCCTGGGGTTGTGATTTGACTTATGATTATGTCAAAATCAATGCTGATTATCGTTCGTAGGGGGAAATATAATGCAACAAGAGTTTACAAAAGAAATTAATAAAGCGGAAATATTAGTTGAAGCTTTAGGGTATATGCAAAAATATGAAGGTGATATTGTTGTCATCAAATATGGTGGAAGTGCCATGACAAATGAAATCATCAAAAAAAGCGTTTTAAAAGATATTGCTGTTTTGAAATCTGTAGGGTTAAAACCAATTATTGTACATGGTGGTGGTAAAGACATTAATAGAATGTTAGATCGTGTACAAATTAAAAGTGAATTTAAAAATGGTTTAAGAGTTACAGATTGTGATACCTTAGAAATAGCTGAGATGGTTTTATCTGGAAAGGTTAATAAAGGATTAGTGACACATCTTGAACAAATTGGGACACATGCTGTTGGTTTATCTGGTAAAGATGGAAATATGATTACGGTAGAAAAAGTAATGCCTCAAGGTGAAGATATTGGTTACGTTGGTAAAATTACTAAAGTAGATACAACACTTATTAATGCTTTATTAGAACAAGGATATACACCAATTATTTCAACTATTGGATTAGATGAAAAATATCATGCTTATAATATTAATGCAGATGATGTAGCTACAGCGATTGCTCGTGCTGTTAAAGCAAGTAAACTTGTTTTCTTAACAGATATTGAAGGTGTTTTACAAGATCCAAATAATCCAAATACATTGATTTCAAAGATTGATACAGCATCTGCTAAAGAATTATTTGAAAATGGTGTTATTACTGGAGGAATGATTCCAAAATTGAAGAATTGTTTAGAGGCAGTACAAAATGATGTTAAACGTGTTCATATTTTAGATGGAAGATTAGAACATAGTTTACTTATTGAAATCTTTACTAAAAAAGGTGTTGGAACAATGATTAAAAAATAGAACTCAAATATGAGTTCTATTTTTTTAGCTTTATAATATTGATTTCATCATATGTCATAAAACGATGTTGATCATTTGATTCTTTATGAAAACCATTAGAAATGAGAAGGGTAGTTCCATTATTAGTATGTTTACCACTTACATATTTTTTACCCATTTCTTTTGTTTCTAATCCGCCAATAAAAGGAATCTTATAGTATCCACCTAAAGTATGACCAGATAATTGAAGTTGGACAGAACTTTCTTTAATTTGTGTAAAATAATCAGGTTGATGAACTAAAGCAATTTTATAATGATCCTTATTGTCTTCGCTGATTAAACCTGAACAATCACCGGAATTTTCTAATCCTAATAAATCAATAATAGAACCTTTATAATAAATATAACGTAATTCATTATGCAAAACTTCAAATCCAGCTTCAGTTAATAAATTTGTGTTATTAGTAGAATCACCTTGATCTTTTTCTCCTAAAACAGCAAATTTACCATAACGAGAGTGGATATTTTTTAATATTTGACTTACTTGATCAGTTTCAAATGAATCATTACTATAAATATCTCCACCAAATAAAATTAAATCAACATCTTTTTTATTTAAATCTTTAGCAGCTTCTTTTAAATGATTTAAATCTTCTTTTGTAGAAAGATTTAAATCAGAAAGATAACCAATCGTAAAACCATTAAATTCCTTAGGTAATGTCTTTTGAGTATAAGTAACACTTTTAAAACGATAAGTATCTTTACTTTGAATATACCATTGATAAAGACATAGAACTAAGAAAAGAGATAGGATACATAAAATGATTTTTTTAATTTTTTTCATTATTTTTTATTCATTATAACTGGAATAATCATTGGATTTCTTTTTGTTTTACGATAAAAATATTGAGAAAGAACATCTCTTGTTGTATTTTTGATTTCACCAAAAGTTGTTTTTCCAGCAAGCAATTGACTTAAAGCTTGGCCTACTAAATTTTCTGCTTCACGAATCATTGGAAAACTATCTTTCATATAGACAAATCCACGAGAAATAATCACAGGTTTTGTAAGTAACTTTCCTTCATGTGAATCCATAGCAATTAAAACAGAAACCATACCATCTTCAGATAAGATTTGACGATCCCTTAAAACAGCAGTTGATAAACCTGAAAGATCATTACCATCAACATAAATATCATCTACATGAATTCTTGGTCCTAAACGAGCAGTTCCTTTATTAAGTAAAATTGTATCTCCATTACTTAAAACAAATGTATTTTCTTTAGGAACACCTACTTCTTGAGAAAGTTCAGCATGAATTTTCAACATACGATATTCACCATGTACTGGGAAAAAGTATTTAGGTTTTGTAAGTAATAACATCAACTTTTGTTCTTCTTGACTAGCATGTCCCGAAGTATGCAAGTTATTGAATGCTGTATTGACTAAAACTTTGGCACCTGCTCTAAATAAGCGGTTAACAACAACATTGATACTTGATGCATTTCCTGGAATTGGACTTGATGAAAAGACAACAGTATCTCCAGGTTTGATTTTAACGAATTTATGTGTTCCATTAGCAATACGACTTAACGCAGCCAAAGCTTCTCCTTGACTTCCTGTACATAGAATTAAGATTTCATTATCAGGTAATTTTTTTGCTTCATTATTACTGATAAAGAAAGAATCAGGTGCTTTAATATAACCCATTTGTCTTGATACTTGGATGTTATTTTCCATTGAACGACCAAAAACAAGAATTTTACGATTAAATTTAACTGCTGCTTCTACGATTTGTTGGACACGGTGAACATTGGAAGCAAAAGTTGCTACAATTAAACGTCCTTCAGTTTTTCTAAATTCTTCTTGAACAGCATATGCTACTTGCTTTTCACTTTTAGAAAAAGTAGGAACTTCAGCATTGGTAGAATCGCTTAATAATAAGGTAACACCAGTTTCACCTAAAAACGACATTTTTTGGAAATCAGCAGGATCTCCTACAGGTGTTAAATCAAACTTAAAGTCACCTGTTGAAACAATTCGTCCGTTAGGAGAATTAATAATAATTCCTAAACTTTCAGGAATAGAATGATTGGTTTTAAAAAAACCAATATTAAAATATTTAGTTTTTATTTGATATTCATCATCGATACGAATCAAGTGCGTTGCATTTGTTAAACGCTTTTCCTCTAACTTTCTTGTAATCATCGCACAAGCAAGGGGAGAAGCATAAATGAATGGTATTTTTACAACTTGTAGTAAAAAAGGAATTCCTCCAATATGATCTTCATGACCATGAGTAATCAATAATCCTCTGATTTTGTTTTCATTACGTTTTAAATAACTATAATCTGGAATGACATAATCAATACCAGGTAAACCTTCTTCAGCAAATTTTACCCCAGCATCAATAATGATAATTTCATTATCGTGTTCAACACAATACATATTTTTTCCAATTTCATTTAAACCACCTAAAGCATAAACTTTAGTATCGATTGTTTTATTATGTTTTGTATTTTTATAGTTTTTATGTGTTGATCTATGACGATTAAAATTTTTATTTTTTGTATTTTTATTGCCATTATATTTATTATGGATTGGCTTTTCTTGCATAAATGACCTCCTTATATTTTTTTGTTTTATTATAGCATAAACTTAAAATGTATTATAGACTATCAAAATGAAAAAAGTCAAATTATTATACCCAAAAATAAAAAAGATTCTCAAACGAGAATCTTAAATTTTTTTACATATAGCAATTGCTAGAGAATGAGGTCCAATATGACAAGAAACACTTAATGATAAAGGATCACAAATAATATTTTCACCTGGATAAAGTTCTTCAAGTTCTTTTTTTAATTCTAAAGCGGGTGCTTCATCATAAGTATAAGCGACACAAATATGCACGTTATGATAGTCATCGCCAAAGCGTTCTTTAATATCTTTAGTGATTGCTTCTTTCATGATTTTAGTTCCTCTAGCCATTGTTCTAGTTTTAGCGAAAGAATCTAATTTTTCACCTTGTATTTGTAAAATAGGTTTAATCTTTAACATCCCACCCAATAAAGCAGCGGCAGGGGTAATACGACCACCTTTTTTTAAATAATCAAGTGTATTAACAGTAATATAAATAGAAGCATTTAATTTATTTTCAGTTAAAATATCACTAATTTCTTGTCCTGATTTTCCTTGATCAGCTAATCTTTTAGCATCAATGACATCGTATTTTTGAGTAACAGAAATACGTTGACTGTCTACGACAAAAACACGATTATCGTATTCTTGTGCTAGCATCATAGCTGTTTGGCACGAACCACTTAATCCACTAGACATTGGAATATGAACGATTTCATCATAATCTTTTAAAATTTGATCCCATAATTCTTTAACGTTTCCTACAACAGGTTGAGAAGTAAAGATTTCTGCACCATTTAATTGTTTTTCAAAGAATTCTTCATGAGTTAAATTTATATCTTCATAGTATGTTTGATCATCAATAGTAAAAGGCATTGGCAAAACAAAAATACCAAGTTCTTTTGCTTCTTTTTGACGAATACCTGCATTACTATCAGTCACAACTGCGACTTTTTTCATAATACCACTCCATTTCTAGTATAATCACAAGCACATAATAACAGTTATAGCGATAAAATTCAAATAATATAAGCATATCACTTGTAAAAAAAAAGAGTTTTGGCATAATATAATGGAGGTGAAATTATGGAAGTTATTACAAATGTACAATTTGATGAAGTTGTTTCTAAAGGTGTTGTTGTGATTGATTTCTTTGCTAATTGGTGTGGACCATGCAAAATGTTAGCTCCTGTTTTAGAAGAAGTTGCTCAAGAGTTACCAACAGTTACATTTGCAAAAGTAGATGTTGATCAAGATCCTTCATTAGCAGGAAGATATGGAATTCAATCTATTCCACATTTAATTCTTTTTAAAGATGGTCAAGCCGTTGATCAAATTAGTGGTTTTGTTGGAAAAAATGTTATCTTAGAAAAACTTAATCCTTTATTATAATAGGCAGTTTGCCTATTTTTTACATATGATAAAAAATATTGTTTTAGATATGGGAAATGTTTGTTGTAAATGGGATGTTTCCTATATTGCAAGTCAGCTTGCATCTTCTTTAGAAGAAAAAGATTATATTATTAAACATTTATTCCAAACAAAACAATGGGCACAACTTGATCAAGGGGTTCTTTCTTTACAAGATGCCAAAAAACAATTAATTGAACAAATTCCTGATAAAAAAAGAGATTTAATTGTGTATGCTTTTGAACATTGGTTTGATTATTTTGATCAGTTTGATGAAATGGAAGAATTTATTAAAAGATATAAGGGTAAAGGATATCAATTTTATTTGTTGTCTAATTGTTCAATGCAATTTTATCAATATTATCAATCAAAATCTATTTTTCAACATTTTAAAGAGCTTTATACATCTGCAAAATATCAAAAAATAAAACCAAATTTAGATATTTATCAAGATTTTTTAAGTCGTTATCATCTAAAAGCTAATGAATGCCTTTTTGTTGATGATTTAAAAGAAAATATAGACGCAGCTATAAAAGTTGGTATGAAAGGCTTTGTTTATCATCAAAATATACAAGAGTTAGAAAAATATATAGTTGAAAAAGATCCAGATGAATTTTTATTTAAATCCCGTAAAGGGAAAAATCAAGCTATAACAAGAGAAAGAGCTTATACAATAATAAAAACTGCTTGTAATGATTGTGGAGTATATAATGTTGGGACACATACTTTACGAAAGACGTTTGGCTTGTTTTTATACGAACAATCGGAAAAAAATATAGGTATGCTTATGGATATATTTAACCATAGTAGCGAAAACATAACGTTAAGATATATAGGAATTACACAAGAAAAAAATAATAATGTTATGAAAAAAATGCGATATTTTTAAATAAAAGAATAATGAATGTAACATAAAATAACAACGTTATATTCAAAAGATGAGAGACAGCAAATTATACATACAAATATAGATTGGTAAAATTCGCGAAAGTAACAGAATATAAGATATGTTATATTGGAGACATAAAATTGTGTGGCTTTAAAGAACAATATATGGCTAACTGTTTTAAAGTAGGAGGAGAAGATGAATGTATGTAGATATATATAACACAAATAAAAAATACAATATAATTTACGCAGATCCTCCGTGGAATTATGGAGATGTACACAAATGGCACAAAATGGGACGGAGGAGTAAAAGGACATTATAAAACTATGAAATTAGAAGAAATAGAAGAAATGAAAAATGTTATCCAAAATATTGCTGCAGAAGACTGTATTTTATTTATATGGGCTACTTTTCCAAATTTAAGAGAATGTTTGAAGATTATTGAAAGCTGGGAATTTGAATATAAAACGTTAGGATTCAGCTGGATAAAAACAAATAAAATAAATAAGAAACCTTGCTTTGGAATAGGTTTTTATACAAAGAGTAATTGTGAAGTGTGTTTAATTGGAATTAAAGGAAAACCAGGAAAAATAATACAGAGTAACAAGGTTAGCAGTTGCATAATATCAGAGAGAAGGGAACATAGCAGAAAGCCAGACGAAGCAAGAGAAAGAATAACTCAACTAGTTTGACAGGTTCCCAAAATAGAGTTATTTGCAAGACAAACAGTAGATGGTTGGGATTGTTGGGGAAATGAAGTAGGAGGAGAAGATGAGTGTTAAAGGAAAAGTAAAAAGATTAAACAAAGAACTTATAAAATTAAGAGATGATTTAGAAACAGAAAGATTATCAAATAGAAGATTAAGACAAAAATTAGATAAACAAACCGAATTTAGTGTTTATACTAGGCAATTAGAAAACATAGTAAAGTTTGCAATAACTAATCATATAGGAAATTTAAGAGGTGGAATGCAAATAGAAAGATATGGAATAGATAAAATGCAAGATTTAAGACTAAGTATAGATTATCAACCAGAATTTGACAGTTACACAATTAGAGTTAATTATTAGGAGGAGAATAGATATGTTTGTAATAACATTTAAAGATATTATTTGTTTTATATGGATATGTGTGCTTATAGCATACTTTGCGTGGTTAATAGTAAAGATTTCTTTAGATAGAATATTTAAGAAGAATTGCTATAAATGTAAATATTATAAGTTTTTCAGTACATTTTCAGCAGGACAATATTGTCAATACAAATGTTGTTTAAAAGACAGAATTGATGTAAATGACATGAATGAAACAGAACACTATGAAAAATGTAACGATTATGAAGATGAGAGGAGTGATAAATAATGGAAGAAAATTGCTTAACAAAGAAAGAATACATAGATCCTAAATCTGATATAAAGGCAAAAGCAATAGAAGATATTTTATCGGATTATAGAAGAGTGAAAGAAGATAATAAAATGCTGAAAGAGATGTACTATAAATTTGCAAACCTTATTTTAGAAAATTTTGTTTCTGTTCGAAAAATAGAAAGACAGATAGAAATTTTAGATGACAATATCAATACGTATAATAATACACAAAGAATGTTTGAAAAATTTTTATATGCAAAAAAAGTTTTAAAAGGATTATTAAAAAATACAGAATATACTAAAAAAGAGGTGTAGAAGTAAATGACCGAGGAAGAAAAGCAAATAGTTGAAGACTATAAAAGTGATTTAGCGTTATATAAATATGAAAGAAAAATTGGATTAGGAAGAAACAATATAGTTGAAAAGATATACAAGATGGAAATAATTATAAGTTTATTTGAAAGATTACAAAAAGAAAATGAAGAATTAAAAATATTAAAAGACGATATTCAAGATAAAAGAATTGTATATGTAGATACACCAGAATTTGAAGAAAGTTATATTTCAATTCAAAAAATAAAAGATGAAATAGAAGAATTGAAAGGTAAATTAGAAGATATATCCAAACGAAGAGAAAAATCAAAAACTAAAGAAGAAGAAACTGTATTATGGTGTTTAGAGATTAGAACTGATGAAAGAATAAAAACATTACAAGAATTATTATAAGTTACAAAACAAACAAAAAACAGTAAAGTTTATATAAAAAATTAAGTGAAGTTCTCAGAAACAAGTACAAAATGTATTAAATTTGAAAAAGAAAGAGGAAAACATATGAAAATACCTAAAACAGTAATAAAGAACAAACAAGAATATGAGTTTGTAAAAAGAAACAATGCAACAACGTTTCTATCTAAAAATAAGAAATACGGATATAAGGAAACATTTAGTCTGTATCAGCTAGGAGTAGTAAAACAGCAGATTGAACCACCAAAACTAACAGTGCATCCAGAGAATGTTAAAATATAGGAGGTACAAATGAAGCTTAGTAAAGAAGAATACAAAGAAGCTAAAGGTTGCTTAAAGAGATATAACTACAACTGCATAAAGATAATTAATATTAAGTCGGATATAATGAGCATAGGTTCGCCAGTAATAGATGGACTACCTAAAGCACCATACACAACTTCTGATAAAGTTCTTGATAGTATAATCGAAATGGAAGAAAACGAAGAATTGCAAGAAGCCATAAAAGAATATAAAGCAGTTGTACAAGCCTTACAGTTAGTCAATAAAGACAGTAGATACATATTTGAAGAAATGTATATTAAGAGCAAAACAAAGTGGGAAATAATCAATTCTGGAATGTCTGAGAGGACGTTTGAGAGAAGAAATCAAAGCTTAATTTATACAGTACATAAAGAACTAAAAAAAATTGGCGGAAAATTGGCGGAATTTTAGTAAAAAAACGTGTTATAATACCATTATGGATAGATAGGTAAGACTATATAAACGGAAAAGGGCTAACAAAAAGTTAGTCCTTTTGACATATTTCGACAGCATTTGCAAAATAGATCATATACAATATCTCTGAGAAAGTGGGTGTTATATATGACATACAATATTACAACAGTTGAAAATGCAAAAAAGACTTTAGAAAATATAAGAAAAATATGGCCAAATACTAAATTAGAGGAAATTGACTATTCAGATTTTGACTTCGTTTTAGAACATATAACTAGTAATATGGATGAATGCAAAGATATAAAGTTATATGGACTTAAATCTCTTAAAACAATGTTAAACGAGGAGAACAATGCTTTTATAGAGTATTGTAGAAAAAATACAAGATTAAGCTCAGAAGAATGGAGAAGACTGATAGAATATTATAAAATTCGTGATAATAATTTATGTGCATTTTTTTCATTCGAAGATTCGGGGAAAATTTATCACAATACTTTAATATGGCAACCAGAAATAATAAAAAAGCTAAACATAAATGACAATGAATGGAAAGAAAAATCTAAACCATATAAAATAACGGTAAATGTTAATTACGATGATTTGAAATTTTATATAGAAAACCACAAGATAAATGAAATGTTAGCAGAAAATATAAAAAACAAGAAAAAAAAAGAATCTATTGAAAAA
>ERZ772855.3560-NODE-3560-length-11625-cov-7.383492_pt1 | contig 11625 bp, 8 predicted proteins | sample MGYA00511900_ERZ772855 | MGnify/ENA primary metagenome ERZ772855 (study PRJEB29015, sample SAMEA2737701) | human gut metagenome | biome: human gut; feature: human-associated habitat; material: faeces | place: China | collected 2012 ...
GATAACATTTACTGCTTCTTCCGATATGAACTCATCTTCTCCACAGTAACCTCCGGATAGAAATAAGTCAGAATCATTGCTTTCGGAACTCCTGCAGCTAATGCTTTCTTCACCTCTTCCTTCTGCCCCGGCGCATATGACCAGTGCAGCATTCGATTTGTGATTGTATCCTCCCACTTAGGCTTTTCCCTCTCAGGATTCCTTACAGGCTTAATCTCATCTTTTTCTGCCACTAACTTATCAACAAAATGAACGTCTACATCTTCTTTTGCAAGTGAATATTTAAAAGGTACAACAATCATTCGATCCCAAAACGCATCATCATTGTCTGCTTTTGGAATGGTAACCGGATAATTACTGGCAAACAAAAACCTCATATTACTATGAACATCTCGTAAGCTATCATATTTTCGTTCCGTGGTTATCGTATCTCCTCCTGTAATTTGCTTAAGAATGGAAACAACTGCTGCCGAAAGTTTTCCTTTTGGTAAATCCATGGAAAGATTAAGTGTTTTTCCATGGATGTCACCTAATGCAAAACGTCCACCTACTTGTTCCGTTGATAAATGAGCAACATAAGATTTACCTATAAAGCGTTCCAATATTTCTCCTAATGTTGATTTACCACTATTTGGTGCCGTTCCCATCACAAAGAAGTATTTTCCTTCATTTATCGGTGCTAACAAGTAACCTAACGTTTCCAAAATCCGCTTTCTAATATCTCTATTTTCTCTGCTTGCAGTTTGTAAAAACGATTCAAATTGCATTGGTGCAGCAGTTTCCATCCACTCCGCATCTAATTCATAAAACACTAATCGATCTTTTATGTGCTTATATAACTTGAGTGTTCTGATATCTAATACTCCATTTCGAAAAGAGATATAATATTGAGATTTTTTTATCCGTTCTTCGTAATTATAAGGAATCAAATGATCATCATTTCTCAAGTAAATCATCAACTCCGAAAATGTTCTTTAACGCTTGTCTGCCATTCGTGACCGCAAGCACCTTTCCACCATACCTTTTTATTCGAGCCGAAAGTTATGCTGTCCGGTGTCAGTGGCAAATTCTTTTCCGACCACTCGGCAACCAATTCCGGATGTACTGCCGCTAAGCTGTTACTCATATCAAATCCTCTCCTTCCTTTGGCTTTATTATATGAAGAAAAGGTACTTGCCCCAAGTTTGCGAATATGCGGATAAATTAAAAAAGCCCTTTGAGAAAGGGTATTCCTCTCTCAAAGGGAGTTAATCAAACTGAAATTTGTCGCTTTAATACCCGTGATCAACATGTTCCCAATTCCCACTGTCATTCCTAATTAGAATCCATTTCCAATCATCATATGTTGAATCCGGATTAAGCGAACCATCCCCGCCTGATGAGTCTACATCGAAAGATGATAATATTACGATTGCTTCATCCGCGTCATATTGTTCAGCCCATTCATCAAATTCATCGGCGTATGTATCTCCGGGATAGGACAGTTTTGTCAGTGTGCAGCCGTCAAATTCGTTGCCGAAATAGTCTTTTACTGTTTGGAAAGCCGCCTCAATATCACTGTCTGAATATATTTCCGATGGTTTCCAATCAGGAATTTGAACATTGTCAATATTCCCACCACTATTCTTTCCACTACAGCCGGCAAGAACAAAAATCATTATCAAAGCTGTCAGAAAACAGAATAAAGTTTTCCTATTCATTTTTCGATACCTCCTACGAATTCAAATTTTCATCCCTACAGACTGAAATTTATTTTTTCCTTGTGGTTATACGAAGTAACAAGCATCCTATCAAAAATCCAACGAGAGTCCCACAAGTATTCATAATCACATCATCTAACTGTGCAAACCTTCCAATAAATGTTTGCAAAAATTCTATACCAATCGAAAATACTGCTCCAAGTATAACGCCATTCCACCAATGCTTGTGGATATTCTTAAAAATAAATACTGGCAAAAATCCATATGGAATGAATAGACATATATTCAAAATAGTTGCCGCATTAAATCCATCCTCAAATAATTTAAAACTAATATAACTATCAAGTGGTGAGGATATTCCAAAACTACCACCAATAATTCCTGTAATTTTTAATATTGATACAACTATTAGAATCCATAAGAATTGACATAACCAATTTAAAATCTTAACTTCAATTTTCTTCTTCTGGATAAATTCAATACCCACTTCGATAATCATAACACCTGCAAAAATAATAAGTGCCATTGGAAATAATCTCACTAATATCCATATTCCAGTCCATATTTCCATTGTAATATAACTCACTATCATTCCTCCATAACTTCAAATTTGTCGTTTTCTTTTATCCCCATTATAACTGTTCTCCATAACCACTGCAATGAAAACCTAATCGGTGATTTACATTTCTCTCTCTTCTAAAAATGGGCAATCCCATTAAGGACTGCCCATTCATTCTGCTTATTATGCGATTTTTTCTTGCTTGCACCGATTTCTGCATCAAATGATGTAAGTTTGATGTAAATCGCTGTTTTTTCAGTTTTTTATCAAATGAAGTACGTCCCGTCTATTTGGTAAAACGGTACATCTTTACATCATCTTAATAGAGCTTTGCACCTGCCGGAATGTGGTCATCAACCATCAGAAGATGAAGCTTTTCTTCGCCTTCTTCTTCGTGAATAGCACTGAGGAGCATACCGCAAGAGTCAATGCCCATCATAGCTCTCGGTGGAAGATTTGTGATAGCAATAAGAGTCTTTCCAACCAGTTCTTCCGGCTCATAAAAGCTATGAATACCGCTTAAAATGGTTCTGTCAGTACCTGTACCGTCATCAAGAGTAAACTGTAGAAGTTTCTTTGACTTAGGAACTGCTGTACATTCCTTAACCTTTACTGCTCTAAAGTCAGACTTACTGAATGTATCAAAATCAACAAAATCCTTAAATAGTGGTTCAACCTCTACCTTAGAGAAGTCAATCTTTTCTTCCTTAGGTTCAGCAACCGGCTTGTTAGCAGATTTTGATGCACCTACAGACTTCATTGTCGGGAACAACAGCACATCACGAATCGCTGCGCTGTCCGTAAGCAACATACACATACGGTCAATACCAAAACCGATTCCTCCGGTTGGCGGCATGCCGATTTCAAGTGCGTTCAAGAAATCTTCGTCTGTTGTATTTGCTTCCTCATCACCAAGTGCAAGAAGTTCTTCCTGTGCTTTGAAACGCTCGCGCTGGTCAATCGGATCATTTAACTCGGAGTACGCATTTGCCATCTCCCAGCCATTCATGAAGAACTCAAAACGCTCTACATAATCCGGATTATCCGGCTTTTTCTTTGTCAATGGAGAAATCTCAATCGGATGATCCATGATAAAGGTTGGCTGAATCAAGTGCTCCTCAACAAACTCTTCGAAGAAGAGATTCAAGATATCACCTTTTTTATGGTGTGGCTCAAATTCAATGCCTTTTTCTTTAGCAATTGCCTGTGCCTCTTCCAATGTGGAAATCTCGTTGAAATCAACGTCTGCGTATTTCTTAACGGCATCCACCATCGTCAAGCGCTCAAACGGCTTGCCAAGGTCCATCTCAATTCCGTTATAAGTAATCTTTGTTGTGCCCAGAACTTCCTGTGCCACATAGCGGTACAGATTTTCTGTCAAATCCATCATGCCGTGGTAATCGGTGTATGCCTGATACAATTCCATCAAAGTAAATTCCGGGTTATGTCTGGTGTCAAGTCCCTCGTTACGGAATACACGGCCAATCTCATAAACCTTTTCCATTCCGCCGACAATCAGGCGTTTCAAATATAATTCAAGGGAAATGCGGAGTTTAAAATCCTCATCAAGTGCATTAAAATGTGTCTCAAAGGGACGTGCTGCTGCACCGCCGGCATTAGCCACAAGCATCGGGGTCTCCACTTCCATAAATCCTTCGCCATCAAGATATTTACGAATGGTGCTGATGATACGGGAACGTTTAATAAACGTATCCTTTACTTCCGCATTCATAATCAAATCCACATAACGCTGACGATAACGCATATCGGTATCAGTCAAACCATGGAATTTCTCAGGAAGAATCTGCAGACTCTTTGACAGCAATGTAACATTCGATGCATGAATCGAAATTTCACCGGTTTTTGTTTTGAACACTTCACCGGTAATGCAAAGAAGGTCACCCACATCGTATTTTTTGAAATCCTTATAGGAATCTTCGCCGATGTTATCTCTTGCCACATAAGCCTGGATATCACCCTCTAAATCTCTCGTATTACAAAAAGAAGCTTTTCCCATGACACGCTTAAACATCATACGTCCTGCAATTGTCACAGTCTTTCCTTCTAATTCATCATAGTTATTTTTAATCTCCATGGAGTGATGGGTTACATCACATTTTGTGATTTTGAAAGGATCTTTTCCCGCCTCCTGAAGATTCTGCAATTTCTCTCTTCTAACTTTTAACAACTGATTAATATCTTCTGCCACTTTTTAATCCTCACTTCTCTATTTCTTCTAGTTCTTACGAAAATCCAAAATTTCGTACTTAATGATACCAGCAGGTGTCTCTACCTCTACTGTCTCACCTTTCTGTGCGCCAATCAAAGCTTTACCAACCGGTGACTCATTTGAAATTTTACCTTTCAAACTATCTGCCTCAGTGGAACCCACAATTTTATATTCCATTTCTTCATTAAATTCCAAATCTTTGATGGTTACTGTACAGCCAACATTGATTACGCTCGAATCGCCGTCATTGTCATCAACAACCTCTGCATTTTTCAAAATTTTATCAATCTCTTCAATACGAAGCTCGATGTCGCGCTGTTCTTCTTTCGCTGCATCATATTCTGCGTTCTCGGACAAGTCACCCTGCTCACGTGCTTCTTTGATTTTCTGAGCAACCTCACGCCGACGATTTACCTTCAATTCATGAAGTTCGTCCTCTAACGCTTTCAAACCTTCATACGTCAAAATGTTTTTCTTTGTTTCAGCCATGGTCTTACCTCCTACGAATTTAACATCATTTAATTATAGCGTAACACCGCCGGCTTGTCAATTACTGCAAAAACGCTTTTTTCTCTGCATCTGAGTCTGACTGGTCATTATTTTCGCGCACAACAATTTTTTGATATTTTTCCGCAACGTTTGTTACTGTATTTTTCTGCATCGCACTCCAATTTGCATCCGAGACAGAAGATATCGTGTCACCATATCCCGCTTTCACAGCTCCGTCAACGGTAGCTGAATCACGCATCACAACACGAATCGGATAATACTTACAATCCTCAAATACATTTCCAGTCACCGTTGGATTTACCACACCTCGCAAAAGAAGTGCCACGTATTTTGTTTGATTTCCATTTGCATTTAACACGCCATCTTCTAATGCCTGAAGCCGTAAAAATGAATTTCCTGAAATCACGGTATCTTTCCAATTTAATGCACGAATTGCTGCATTATAGGTACCGTCAAATGTATTATTTAAAATTCTAACATTTTCATGATAAAGCTGTGTCTGGCCGTTCGCAGAATACGTATGACTACCAATCGCAGTTCCAATATTTTTAAAGGTAGTGTTCTGTATTAAAATATTTTTACAAATTGTCTTATCATGAGCCGACCAATCATAATTAAATCCGTCAGTATTCAAATCGGTGCCATCCACATTGATGCATTCCTTGTAACTTTTTTTATCCAACACCTTGAATCCTTCAAATGTACACTTTTCAATCGTTACATTGCAAGAAGAATTTAATTCCATAAAATGCGAACCATATTCATTTTGAAATGTAATGCCCTCGATTGTTATATTTCTTGCATGCCCCATAACAAGTGCCATACAGTTTTTCACATTCGCACAATTCATGCGAACCATTCCCGTTCCTATAATTTTCACATCATGTGAACCATTGTAACCGGAAATTGTCTTAACCGTACCATCTTTTGATGGCGGCACAATGGTAAAAATAGATTTGGCATAACAAATATCGGTTGCTGTCGTTCCTTTTTTCGTAAATGTCACCCCATTTTCCATCCGTATCGTCACATTGGATGGAATACAGATATTATTAGTTACCTCATAATTGCCGGCCTTGACAGTAATTGTTCCACCACCGGCATACTCAAGCTGTTCCATATAAGACATAAGTGTATAATACACTTTCCGCTTTGTATAATCAGAGGCATCCGTGTATTTTTCCTGATACGGTTCTGTAGCTGTCGTAATCGTAAAATTTTTTTCCGTTCTATTGCGAAAATAAAGAATTCTCGCCGTTTCATTTGGCACATAATAATGGCTCAAATCATCTACTTTTGTAGCCGCTATTTTATTCGCCGCAGTTACTCCTATCACAGACATAACGGAAGGAAATTTTTTCCCTTTCCCACTATTTTTTGCTCTATCAAATTTCACAGCATAAGAACACCCGCTAATTTGATTTGCAGTAAAGGATGGTTCTTCTACTCCAAACCCAAACATTCCCGCACTGGCACGTTTCTCCGCCCCATTTCTTTTCACTACATTCTTTTTTATTGTCGGCTTCTTCCACAAGACAGCATATATCGGAGCCTTTTTGGTATTTGTAAATGTGTTTGCTGCAATGGTAATGCTTTTCTGATAATATTCTTTTGTTTGCTTATTTTTTTCTAATACAACCGATTTCGTCGTACCGATGCCAACATCCGCCCCCAGAAATTGATTGTTCTCAATCTTTACTTTTTTGTTCACAGTATTGTCTTTTTTGTACCATTTACCAGAAAAATCCGATGTTGTCTGATTGCTTGTTTCAAGCCTTACAGCCATTCGATTTTTCAAACCGGACACATCTTTTTTTCGTTCAAAGACACATTGCCGGACAGAAATATTTTTAGAACCTTCAATCCAAATATAACTGCCGCCTTTTTTGTTTCGAAATCTCACACCACTCACAGTAATACCGGATGCATGACCAACAAAAACCGCCGTTGCTCCATTCACATTTCCCATATCAAAAATCACTTTCCCATTTCCCTGAATGGATGCATTTTTTGATGCCGCATATTTTCCTGTATTTTGTTTCCCCGATGCCTTTTCCTCTGAAATCATTTGGAACAAAAATTTTGTTGATTTTACTTTCTTTGTTCCTGTTGCTTTTGTTTTTTTGATTTTAACACCATTTGCACAGACAATTTTAACATTAGACGGTACATAAATTGTACCTGGAATTTTATATGTTCCTTTTTTTAATTTCAGCGTTCCGCCTGTTGTCGACAAACGCCTCATATAGGAGTTTATCATATAATACTGTTTTGTTTTTTTATTATAATACGGTTTCTGCCGATAAGATGAACTACATGGTATCGTTTTGGAACTCACCGTAAATGTTCTTTTTTTTGCCTCTGCTCGATTGCTCTGCATCATTATATCTGTCATAACAAATAATACAAATGCTATCATCCATAATTTCCATTTTCTTTTCATTTTCTCTCGTCCTTTCAGTTAATCCTTGATAGCCCCTAATATATCAAAATAATGTGTCACTTTTTCACTTTTTTATTGTTTCCCCTTTTTTTTGAATCATACTTTTTATGTAAAAAGGAGACCATCTGTTGAGATGGTCCCCTTTTTCAAAAATTTTCGATAAACAGAAAATTTCAAATTCTTATTTGTAAAGCTCAACAAGCTTCTGCAAATGCTCGAAACGAGCTTTTGCTGCTTCTTCGGACTCTTTGAAGAGTCTTTCTGCACGCTCTGGGAATGGCTTGATCAGACGAGTATAACGAGCCTCGTTGTTCAAGAAGTCCTGATAAGAACCATCTCCCTCTTTGGATGTCAGAGTGAATGGATTCTTTCCTTCTGCTTTCAACTCAGGGTTGAAGGAGAACAGATTCCAGTATCCAGCCTTAACAGCTTTCTTCATCTCATCCTGGCAGTGGTTCATACCACCCTTAGCGATACCGTGGAGCTCACATGGAGCATAACCGATAATCAGGGATGGTCCGTTATAAGCTTCTGCCTCAGCAATTGCTTTTACAGCCTGAGCAGGATTAGCACCAAGTGCAATCTGTGCTACATATACATAGCCATAACTCATAGCGATTTCAGCAAGGCTCTTCTTGCCAATCTCTTTACCGGCAGCAGCAAACTGACAAACTTCACCGATATTGGAAGCTTTGGATGCCTGACCACCAGTATTGGAGTACATCTCCGTATCGAATACCATTACGTTTACGTTCTCGCCGGATGCAAGTACATGATCCAGACCACCAAATCCGATATCATATGCCCAACCGTCACCACCGAAGATCCATACGGACTTCTTAGCAAGGTAATCTTTCTTAGCAAGAACTTCTTTGGATTTCTCACATCCTGCATTTGCAGCTTTTTCAAGTTCAGCAATCAATGCTTCTGCAGCAGGTGAGTTCTCTCTTGTATTATCTTTTGTCTCAATGAATTTAGCAGCAGCAGCTTTAAATTCAGCCGATGCTTTATCGGAAGCAGCAATCTCTTCTACCAATTCAATTGCCTGGTCACGAAGATATTTCTGTCCAATGTGCATTCCAAGACCATGCTCTGCGTTATCCTCGAACAGGGAGTTAGACCAAGCCGGTCCCTTCTTGGAATCTTTGTTTACTGTATATGGTGATGTTGCTGCCGGGTTACCCCAGATAGAAGAACATCCTGTTGCATTTGAAATGTACATATGCTCACCAAAGAGCTGTGTAACAAGTCTTGCATAAGATGTCTCAGCACATCCTGCACAACTTCCGGAGAACTCGAGAAGTGGCTGGTTGAACTGGCTTCCCTTTGGAGTTGTATCAGCAAATCCGCTGTCTTTCTTACCAACGTTAGCTACCAAGTAATCAAATACCGGCTGCTCGTCTGCCTGAGACTCCTGAGGTACCATCTTGATGGCTTCATCAGCAGCTTTCGGACATACGGTAATACACTCGCCACATCCCATACAATCCAGAGGAGATACGCTCATTGCAAATTTATATTCGCCGGCTTTTGGCTTTGTATCAGCAAGTTTGATGTTTGAAGGTGCTGCTTTCACCTCATCCTCAGAAAGGAGGAATGGACGAATTGTAGCGTGAGAACATACAAATGCACAGTTGTTACACTGGATACATGTATCCGGATTCCATACAGGAACCATAACAGCTGTACCACGTTTCTCATATGCGGAAGCACCAGTCTCAAACTGACCATCCGGGTTACCTGCGAATGCAGATACTGGAAGGCTGTCACCATCCATCTTAGAAATTGGCTCAAGAAGGTCATTTACCATCTTAACAACTTCCGGACGTCCGGTCTTCTCTTTTGCAGGAGCATCTGCTTCCGGATTCTTCCAAGATTCAGGTACTTCTACTTTATGAATTGCGTCAACACCACAATCGATTGCTTTGTAGTTCATTTCTACGACAGCATCACCTTTTTTGGAGTAAGATTTCTTAGCTGCTTCTTTCATGAACTTAATCGCATCATCAATTGGCATTACATCAGCAAGTTTGAAGAATGCAGACTGCAAAATTGTGTTAGTACGTTTACCCATACCAATTTCAATTGCTTTATCAATCGCGTTGATTGTGTAAAGCTGAATGTTGTTGTCTGCAATATATTTCTTAGCTTCAGCGTTCAAGTGATGTCCGAGTTCTTCATCAGACCACTGGCAGTTAATCATGAATACACCGCCCGGTTTTACATCCTGAGCCATCTTCATACCCTGTGTTACATAAGCCGGGTTATGACATGCTACGAAGTCAGCCTGGTTGATGTAGTAAGGACTCTTAATCGGATTATCACCAAAACGAAGATGGGAAATTGTTACACCACCTGTTTTCTTTGAGTCATACTGGAAGTATGCCTGGATAAATTTATCTGTGTGGTCACCGATAATCTTTGTTGAGTTTTTGTTAGCACCTACAGTACCATCTCCACCAAGTCCCCAGAACTTGCACTCTTTTGTTCCCGGTGCAGAAGTAATTGGAGCCGGTTTCACTTCCGGAAGACTCAAATTTGTTACGTCATCCACAATACCGATTGTGAAACGAGGTTTTGGATCGTCTTTCTCCAGTTCTTTGTATACAGCGAATACAGATGATGGTGGTGTATCTTTGGAACCAAGACCATAACGTCCGCCGGTAAGAATGATATCATTCAAACCTGCCTCACGAAGAGTAGCTGCAACATCCAGATACAACGGATCACCAAGAGCACCAGGCTCTTTTGTACGGTCAAGTACAGCAATCTTCTTAGCAGTCTTAGGAATCACCTTAAGAATTGCTTCCGGAGACCATGGACGATACAAACGAACTTTTACAAGACCAACTTTCTCGCCCTTTGCTGTCAAGTAATCAATTACTTCTTCTGCTACGTCACAGATGGATCCCATAGCGATGATTACGCGGTCAGCATCCGGTGCACCATAGTAGTTAAACAAACCGTAATCGGTACCGAGTTTTTCATTTACTTTGTTCATGTACTTCTCTACAACAGCAGGAAGTGCATCATAAGCCTTGTTACATGCTTCACGATGCTGGAAGAATACGTCTCCATTCTCGTGAGAACCACGTGCAGTTGGGTGCTCCGGATTCAATGCATGTTTACGGAATGCTTCAACAGCATCCATTGGGCACATTTCTTTCAAATCTTCGTAATCCCATTTCTCAATCTTCTGAATCTCATGGGAAGTACGGAAACCATCGAAGAAGTTAATGAATGGAACTTTTCCTTCCAATGCTGCCAAATGGGCAACCGGACTCAAGTCCATAACTTCCTGTGGATTTGTCTCAGCAAGCATAGCGAAACCAGTCTGACGACAAGCGTATACATCACTATGATCACCAAAAATATTCAAAGCATGTGTAGACACCGTACGTGCGGATACGTGGAATACACTTGGCAACATCTCACCAGCGATTTTATACATATTCGGGATCATAAGAAGAAGACCCTGAGAAGCCGTAAATGTCGTTGTCAAAGCTCCTGTTGCAAGAGAACCGTGTACAGTACCAGCGGCGCCGGCCTCAGATTCCATCTCAACAACTTTTACTTTGCTGCCAAAAATGTTCTTCTGTCCTGCTGCTGACCACTGATCAACGGAATCAGCCATCGGGCTCGAAGGTGTAATAGGATAGATACCAGCTACTTCTGTATAGGCATATGCCACGTGTGCTGCAGCGGTATTACCATCCATGGATTGTTTTGCTCTAGCCATTTTTGTAATGTCCTCCTTAAATTTATTCATTCGTGTTTTTATTCTATCACTAAAAAAAAGAAAAGTAAAGGACGAAAAATGTCGAGTTTATGTTAAAGGAACAATGATGCGTTTTTAATTTTTGTAAATTATTAAGAAGAGTTCGCATTTTGTGGGCGCTTCCGCTAAACAAACGCGTAGGGGTATCGGCATGCCAAATACGCATGCACGAAACCCACGTGTTTGTACCCACAAATCACGAACTCTTCTTAATAATTTACTAGAAATCTAAAAAACGGCATTGTTTCTTTGACGTAATCTTCTCCTTTACCAAAAACTAATAAGTAAGTTCTCTGAAAATTATGGGATTGTTTGTACAACTTTTGTGTCTTCATAATTTATCGAGAAAAAACTTTGCGGCTCGTGGGTACAAATGCGTGGGTATCAAGCATGCGTATTTGGCAT
>ERZ772855.3563-NODE-3563-length-11611-cov-3.525614_pt1 | contig 11611 bp, 20 predicted proteins | sample MGYA00511900_ERZ772855 | MGnify/ENA primary metagenome ERZ772855 (study PRJEB29015, sample SAMEA2737701) | human gut metagenome | biome: human gut; feature: human-associated habitat; material: faeces | place: China | collected 2012 ...
TTCAAGGTGCTGGCTCTTTCAAAATTCCATTCTAATAAATTGCACGACAACTTATCAAAAAATAAGCTCCACATTATGGAAAAATGAATATAAAATGTATAAAAGTGGCAAAAGCGAATAATTATAAGGGTTTATGCATTAGACACACTTTTGTAAAAAGGGAGAAATAATACGTACTATTTTAGAAACTTATTTTAGAAAAATGCAGTCCGATTGTAAGATTTGGGCTGCATTTGCCATATATATAATATAGAGAGGTTTTTATGATATTTTGCTGGCTGCAGTTGCTTCTTTAATGAGCGCTTCTGCGGTGGCCCGGAGCACATTGATTCCGGATTCATCGCACTGTGAAATGAGCAACAGCAGATCATTATACGCGGATGTTTGATTCTGGTCTTGGGGGAAGATGCAGGAATCCGCAGATATATGCATCTTCCGGCAAATTTTATAGTAAAGTTCAAGACTGGGGCTGTTTTTATTACGTTCGATTTCCTTGTAAAATGTTGTAGATATCTCAAGACGTTCTGCGCACTGAGCCTGTGTAAAGTGCATTCTTTTCCGCGCAGCTCGCATTTGTTCTCCTAAAAATTTGTTATCTTCAAATAATAAAGGCATCTCACCACCTCCTTAAAGGTAGTGTAAAAGTATACCAAGGAAAAGTAAAAACACTGTATACACCCTAAAAAGTAAGCTGTTAGTTTACTTCTTATGGACTATTACATCTTGCCTTGCGTTAAGGCATCTTATGTATGGGGTGGTAAGGGGTATTGATTGTCTATTCCACAGCGAGAGGTCATTGTAATCTACTAAAAAAAGAGTAGTTTATTTTGCGGTGTTCCATACCCAGAGAGGGAAGGTAACAGCACACCCAAATAGCAGCTTATACCAATCCATAAAAAGAGAAGCTGATCTGAAGTGCAAAAATGCATCAGAACTTCTCTTTTTTATTGCCCGGATTAGAGGACCACCCTCCTTCGCATGATGCGATAAAACAAATCATACGGAGGGAAAAACGTGGATAGGTATACAGATACAACGCAGAATCGCTTCACTGCATATTTGCAGAGGTCGATTGATCATGCTAAGGCAACGTACCTGGCAAAGAAGCGTAAGATACAAAGCAAAGAAATTGATGCCGAAGATCAGCTTTTCAAAAATTATTTGGATTTTGAGACCCAACTCCATGAATACCAGTACGAGCAGACAGCATTCATTGTGCTTGACTGGAGGCGGTTTGAGGAACTGATTTCTATGTTGGATAACAAGAGACTGGTTCGATCCCTTCAGGAGCTTAAGGAGAAGCATAAGCAGATCCTTTTCGCCAGGCTCTTTGGAGATCTCTCTTTTGAAGAAATCGGAGCGAAATTTGGTATGACAGCGAAGCAGGCAGAGAATGTATATTATTATATCATTACAAAACTACGCAAAGAACTGGAGGGAAAGAGAGATGAATTTTGAGGAGCTGCTTAGAAGAGCCAAAGAAGGGAATGAGGAAGCTATGAAACAGATCCATTTCATGTACCGGCCGTTACTTATCAAAAACGCCATGGAATACGGAGTATTTGATGAAGATCTGTACCAGGAACTATGTGCAACACTTATGCGGTGTATTCGGTCGTTTCAGATCTGAAAAATATTATTTAGCAAGCTGTAAGAAAATGACTTGCCAAAACGTATAAGATAATGTGTCTGTAAAGGTTGGTCATCTTTTACAGATGTCGGTAAATAAAAAACCAACCTTTAGCGACACTTTTCATGCGGAAAAACCGTAGGGAGAATGAGTCGCTAAAGGTATACCTTTTGCGATACGGATTTCCAAAGAAAGAGAGGCGGTTTTATGGATTTTGGATATGCAAGAGTTTCCACAAAGGATCAGAACCCAGAGAGGCAGATTAAGATACTGATGGATCTGGGTATCGAGGAACGTAACATTTATGTGGAAAAGAAGTCCGGACACAATTTTAACCGGGAGACCTATGATATGCTGGTCAATCATATTATGCGTCCCGGTGACAGACTGACCGTTACGGAATTGAAAAGATTCGGAAGAAATTACAGAGAGATTTACAGGGAGTGGCATCATATCACGAAAGAGTTGAATATGGAAATCCGGGTAGCAGATATGAAAATTCTGGATACGTCCCTTAACAAGGATTTAATAGGACAGGTCATTACGGATGTGGTGCTGGCTCTGTTGTCCTATGTGGCAGAGGGGGACTGGGAGGAACGGCATGAGCTGCAGCGTCAAGGGATTGAAGTTGCGCGGGAAGAGGGAAAGCATCTTGGAAGACCCCGCATTGAATTTCCGGAGAACTGGGAGGAATGTTATGTCCGGTGGAAAGGAGGGGCACTTACAGCCAAGGAAGCTATGACGCTTACTGGTTTGAAAAAGGACAGCTTCTACAGGCTGGTAAAAAAATACGAAAGTTTGACAGAAAATTCAAGTAATGAAGAGTAAGGCGGTACTTAATAAAGGAAAGAATATATTACAGGAGGCAGTATATGAAACAAGGTACATTATTTTATGACAAGGAATGCGGAAGGTATAATTTTATTTACAAAGATGAGGATGGTGATGACCGTGATTATGGTGGAATCCACTGTGGAGAAGTTTTCGAGTTTAAGCTGAATGATGTCTGGGTACCGGCCCGCATGGAAATGAATGCCGACTGGTATCTGGTAGGCTTACCGGGACTGAAGATTAACGGGCTGGAAGTAAGGCGAAGATAATAATGTAAATGTGAAATGAAGAATGGTTATGCGTAGAAAAGAAGAAAAAAGATGACGCTGGCGGAGCGCGAAGAAAGAATCATGCGGGCAGAGGAGTGCGTCCGGGCGCATGGAGACAGGGAAGCGCTGGCATTATTTCGCATCATGCGGGAAACCGGTATCCGGATGAACGAGCTGCTTGATCTGGTTCCAGAAAATATGAATGGTAGGGAACTGCTGGTTGTAGAGAGCAAATATAAAGAAAAGGGATGGTACCGCAATGCGGATGGCAGCTGTCCGGTTATTTCTGAGGAAACCTGGGAGATGCTGATTCCCGGTGAGGACGGAAAATATTTTCATCATAGCAGGGAGTATTATGTCGGTCTTTTCCGAAAAGTCATTGAGGATAAGGAGTTCAGGTACCATGAATTGCGGAGGTTTGTTTTTGATAAGAGTAAGATGAGGATCGGGTAAACCAAGGAAATCGGAGAATTGGCTGTAACTTCCATTGACAGAAATATCAAATTTGGATATACTAACTGTAAGTAAAATAGTTATTTACTTTTCGAAAGGAGTGAAGGCCATGTTGTATGAATATCTGATTGAGAACTATGAGCCTGGAGAACCTATATTTTCAGGAGACATTGAGATACCGGGTATGAGTGAAGAAAATCTGCGTTATCATTTAAAAAAACTTACGGATGATGGTATTATATCCCGATTTGAGTCAGGAGTATACTATTTTCCGAAAAAGGATATATTTGGAGAAAAAAAGAGCCTATCCGCAGAAACTGTGGCAATGCACAAATATATTTTGCGTAGGGGAAAAAGGATCGGCTACTATTCCGGATATACCCTGGCCAATCGCATGGGACTGTCAACGCAGGTACCTTTTACAATAGAGATTAACAGCAACTATGCACCCGCACAGGTAAGGGAGCTGACAATTAAGAACCACAAATACATTATCCGAAGACCGGTTGTGGAAGTAACAGAAGAAAATGTAACAGTGTTGCAGTTTTTAGACTGCTTAAAAGATATTGATAAGTGTGCGGAAGAAGAAATGGAAGTTTGTGGGAGAATTTTATCAGAATATGCGAAGAATAATGCGATTACAAAAAAGAGGATAGATCAGATTATCACAAATTACCCGGTGAAAATTTACAAAGCAATATACGAAACGGGGGTAGAATATGTATCTGCATGAGGATAGGGAAACTTTTAGAGATTTGCTAGAACAGGTAGCTGACAAAAGTGGCAGAACGGCAATTGTTGTGGAAAAGGATTATTATGTCACATTGATATTGAAATTACTTTCAGAGAAGCTGGAGAAATGTGTATTTAAGGGAGGTACCTCATTATCAAAAGGGTTTCATGTAATTGATCGATTTTCGGAAGATATTGATATTACCTTTGATGAACACATTGGAGAAAGCAGAAGGAAAAAGCTTAAGAATGTGGTGTTAAAGGGGATTAGTGAAGAACTGGGATTACCGATTGGGAACTGGAATGAGACACAGAGCGACAGGGATTATAATGCGTATTTGTTTTCCTATTCTTCCGTATTTGAATTAGAGGATGACAGATTACCGCAGTATGTAAAACTGGAAACGGCATTAGGCTCCTATTCATTTCCGACACAAATTGTGGAAATACGCAATTATATTGGGGACTACCTGGAAGAAAGACAGAGAGAAGACCTGGTGGAGAAGTTTTCGTTGGGGCGGTTTTCTATGAAGCTACAGTCATTGGAGAGGACCTATATTGATAAGGTATTTGCTCTTTGTGATTATTATCTTCAAGGAAGAGCGAAAAGATGTTCCAAACATTTATATGATATTTACAAGCTGAGTGCTAGACTTGAGATGGATAAAGAATTTGAAAAGCTTGTAGAAGAAGTGCGGGAGCATCGTGCTAAGATGCCAATTTGTCCTTCTGCTATGCCGGGTATAGATGTACCAGCTATTATTACTCTGTTTTGCGATGAAGATTTTTACAAGGAAGATTATCAATCCATCACAAGCTATTTCGCTGCTGATTTTATTCCGTATGAAGATACGATTGAGAAAATGCGTGAGATTGCGGCAAGTACAGTGTTTACGGAGAAATTTTGAGTTTAAGTTAAATGGCACTTCTTTTGTTTGGAAGTGCCATTAGTATTATTTGAGGAATACCCCATAATTTTGCCTGTCGTCAATTATGTATTCAATTTTTACGCATCTTTCATCTTCCTTTACCTGAAATACGAACCACAGGTGTGGCCAAAAGTTCAGAACCCGATATTTGGAAGGTACATAGCGTAGTCTTCCACAGCCCATAAGAGGCGTGGTTTCCAGATAAGAAATTTTTTCATCATAGGCATCCAACAGCCGAAGCGCACACTCTTCTCCGTTGTCTCTGGCACAACGGAAAGTGTATTCTTCTAAAACAGAGTTTGCTGCAGGAGAGATGTCAACATTATACATAAGCTTTCTCCTTTAATGCAGCTCGAAGGTTGGCAGAAGCACTGCGGGCAGGAATGTCCGGTACGCCTGCACGTCTTAATTCTTCGATTTCAATTAATTTTTCTCTCAGTTCCAATTGCTTTTCGCGCTGATCGTAAGCGGTTATATCCATAACAACTAGGTCGCCCTCCCCATTTTTGGTTAAAAAAACAGGTTCGCCGGTTGTTTTGCATAAATTGGAAATTTCGCTGTAGTTCTGGCGAATGGCTGCGGATGGTTTAATTAAAGTCTGCATAATAAAAGCTCCTTTCGTAGTAATATTTTATATTAATTCTAATATCATTATACTATCAAAGAACGTAAAAGACAAATAAAATAGAAAATTTAATAAAATTTTATGAAATGACTAAATACAAGATATAGTAAAAAGAGCCGACTGTTGATACAGACGGCTCAGCTAATTGTATTACTTTTTCTTCGGACACCATGCCGGGGAAGTCTTTAATGGAACAGTTTCAGAATGTACTACACTAAAACCAAGAAACCCTGGCATTTTACGAAGCCCTTTTTGCATGAAATAGTCCAAGATATAGCGTTGTTCTGGATGATTGCAAGTAAAACCGGTTCTGGTGTTTACAATACGCCGGTAACCTTTACAGTATTCACAGTCGCTGCATTTAATGGATTGTTTTTTGTCAGCCATATAGTATCCCTCCTTGAAATCGTGCCAATCAGGCTGCATTAGCCTGAGCGTCATAGTGGAAAAAGTTGCTGATGTCCCATTCTCCATGCAAATAGTGGGAAGCTTCACACAGTTGTTTTGTGTTTTTACAGCAACTGCAATTCCCCTGTTTGTGCATGGAGATCATGGATGACAGTTCTTCCCAGCGTTTTGCGTGGTCATCAGCCATTGTAATGTTGGAGCAGCGGTAGTATTTTCTGCATTCCTGTTCACATAGAAATGTCTTTTTTTCTACACCGCCGCAGATGGCAGGTGTAAGATTTGCCAGTTCGATGAAAAATTCAGGTGTCTGACAGGCATGCTTCAGGTGATTTAAGGTAAGATCCAGCAGGTCGTTGTGACTCATATTTGCATCGAAGAAATTATCGAAGCATTCGCAGAGCCAGTCTGTAAGCTCCGGAAATTCTTCCAAATGACCGCTGTGGAATTTGCTGTCCGGATTCTGAGCCATTAGGTTTGAAAAATCTTCATCCCGGTAGCGTTTTTCTTTAATACGGTAAGCCTGCTCCAGTTCATCTTCCGTAAGAGTGAAAGAGCCGGTCTGGTTATTGATGTTTCGTTTAATGGTTAATTCTTCCATTTGTGATTCCTCCAGTGTGAGTTATGCGGATTTTGTTTTGACATTCTGATTACACGGATACAGATCTTCTAAGGGACCCCATTTGCCATCCCGCAGGATACAATGATTTGCCGAACAGTAGATTTCCGGCAGAATATCCGGGCTTTCCAAGCATTCTCTGGTAATGAATAATCCCAGATGATCCGTGAAAAGAGGCTCCAAAGCAGTCAGAATCTGTTCTCTGAGCCGTAGGGAAAGAGTTGTAAATTCTTCTATGTCCTGCTTGCAAAACGCTGCCTTTGACAAATCCTTTAGAATACCTGACTTCTGGATTGTTTCATTAACAATGGGAAGTCCTTCAGCAAGATAATCCCTGTGTATGCGAATGCCCTGCAAAGCAATGATGGAAGCATATTCGGAAGCTTTCAGGCGAATATCACGGCATAGGGCCTCATACGCAGTTTTGTATTTGGTCTTTAAAACAGCAAGCGGGACATTATCGCGGTTATTCTTCAGGGTTTTAAGCTGCTTTTCCAGTTCGTTCCGCAGCATAACAGCTTCAGGATTTAATTGATGGTTCATGGCGCATCCTCCTTTCAAAAAGGGACTGCCGGTAAAGACAGTCCCATGGTAATTGTTACGCTATTAAGTTTGCATCCGTCTCCGGTTGGTTAAAAAACGCAATCGTGTAAATACTGTTTTCTGTTTCAAATTGCACATGGTTTGGAGCCGCTTCCAGTATCGCCTGCACAGTTGAAGTTCTGATCAGATTGCCCTGATAGAGATATATTGCAGGTAAACCTGGCTTCAAGATACTTATGAGCGTGGCGGTTACTGTAATGAAGCGTTTTGATATAAATCCTTCTGTACTTTTCTTTTGAAATAGTCCTAACATAATTTTTCCTCCTTATGCGACCTGATAGGAGAGGCGATAGGTGCCATCTCCACAGGAAAGGTATTGGTCTTTGTGTTCATAAATGGTTGCATGGATGATGTCATGGTAGGGCGGATGAAAGAAAATCAGGTCCGCAGAGTCCTCAACATCATTCTTTAAGGCGTTCCAGTTCCCGGTACCGGCTGCAGGTGTGGGATTTAGATCATACAAAACAGATCTTACCCCCAGTTTGTCTGCAACAGCTTTGCTGGTACCGGACCCGGACATGGGATCTAACAGGGTAAACTGTGAGGTGTCCTTGTCATAATAGCGTTTGGTATCCAGCACATACCGGAGGATTGCTGAAATAACCTCCGGAGAGCAGTTGCCCCGCCACTGGTTACTTCCGCCGGTTCCGCGGTCAGGGAATGCCATAAAGGAAGTCAGATCCTTGCCTACACGGTGTCTTAGGTTCTCTGTTCCCAGCTGCTGTGCTATGGAAAGCCAGTTCGGTCCAAATTCCTGTTCCAGAAGGGCAGCGGCACGTTCTATAGAAGCATTATTCATCATGCACCTCCGCAAGCTCTGCAAGGGCAAAGATACTGATGCGGTCACTGTAATCCAGACATCTGCCGTCAGTAAACTGAAGCCACACTTTCTTCAAGGTCAGAGGCAGGTATTGTTTTGCCCGGTTTGCTACATATTCGGTGTATACTTCCGTTACATAGGTGTCCAAAAGCCTGGATGCGAAGAAATCGTAATCCATATCGGAAGCATGAAAGCCCATTTCCTCATATTCCTCTGCAAAGGTACGGGGCTCAAACTCCGTAAGCAGAGTGTGAAATTCCACAAAGGAATCCGTGGTGTGCCTCCAGGAAGAGTGTGTTGTGTTAAAGTCCAGATGGATATCCTGATTGGAGGATAAGGTTACCGTACCCACGGATAAAAAAGTGTCATCCGGATTTTCTATGGGAACCAGGCTTTCGTAAACCAGCTCCATTCCTTCCATTTCATTCATTTTTTTTCACCATCCTTTACATTTCTTTATTTCTTGTAAGCTGTGTGAGCATGTCTGCAATCAGTTTTGCCTGTCCACGTTCTACAGCAGTTGTATTGCGGTAGTGCAGGAAAATGACTGCGCCACAAGGTTTTTCTCTGGTACCGATAGGATAAAGAGTATCCACAAGGAAATTCTGGCTTTCAAACAGGTTTAAGGTGTTCTCCTCATCATAGTGATAAGGATTCTGCAGGCGGATATGCTTCATGACCTTTTCTGACAGCAGTACCTCTGTAGAAAGGCTGATGCCTCTGGAGGTCAGAACGTATTCTGTACTGCAGACAGCACAGGTTACATTGCTGCTTTTGGCCAGGGCGGATAAATAGTCCCCGCAAAGGGATTCCAGTGTCTGTAACGGCTGATATTTTTTGATTACAATGGATCTGCCGGATACACTGATTTCCACAGCATCTGTTTCACTGATATTCAGCTGCTTTCGGATTTCCTTTGGCACCACAATTCTTCCCAGCTCATCCACATGGCGGATGAGACCATAAGTAGTATCATTCTTCATGTCTGGCTCCTTTCAAAAGAAGGGAACACCAACAGGCATTCCCTTCTTAAACCAAAATAATTGTTGTTTTACGCTGCATTTCTGGCAGCCTGGCGATTGGCAAGCGTGTTTTTTGCCTGCTTGATAAGGGGTGGAGCAATCGCTTTTTCCCAGGAGTCGATATAGGAGGATACACGGCTTAAGAGCTTAAATAAATCAAGATCACTCAAATTTGCATATACCTTTCCTTCACTCACAAAGGATTTGGGCTTCATGTAGGTGCCACCGGAAGAATTCTTCATGGGAATGCCCTTACCGTTTTCCACTTCAATGTACCAGGGGAGATTACGGGGATTTCCTTTGCTGTCCTTGGTAGCACGTAAAACGCGTACCTTTGACACCCTTGAATAACCCGAAGCATCCTTTTCACCGAAGATCTTATCCTGCTGATAGGTATATTCCTGAAAACCGGCAGTAATACGGGACAAGATGAACTTTGCCTCTTCCGGAGAGATGTTTGCCGTAACGGTAACTGCCTTATCCCCGGTACCGTTGGAATAATCCTTCATCAGGATTCCGATTAAGGAATGTCTTTTCACTCCGCCGTCAGTGGGTTCACCGTCTGCATGGATGTGAGCATAGGATTCCATACTGGCTACCTTCAGTTTGTCCTGAAATTCCACCAAAGTCTTGCTATTCTTATAAACTGCTATCTGGTTAGAGATATATTCTTCACTCATGTATTGTCCCTTCTTTCTTTATGCGACACATTTATTCTTTACCTGCTGAATAATCAGTTTGCCCAGATTCACGGGAAGCTTCTCCAGATTGGTAATATCCAAAAAGCCATCTCCGTAAATGCGCTGGATATTCGGCTTATCACTGCCAATAGCGGCAGCAAACAACTGAATCCCTTTGGCAGAATACTCCTTCTTAATACCACGAAGGTCTGCTTCCGCCTCGGTACCGTAATATCCGTCCCCTGCGGGCTGTCCATCCGAGATAATAAACAGAAGCTTGATGGCTTCCGGACGGCTCATCAGACGTTCCGCTACATAGCGAAGCGCAGCACCATCTCTGTTTCCGCATCTGGCACTCATATCCATCATGGGAAATATTATCTTGATGCACCAAAAAGACGAGGATATGCACAAGTATATTATAACTGTATTTGTAACATGTAATTAGTGTCTGCTGATTAATAGAAAAACAGCTTGAAACCATTGATTTTACTGCATTTTTCACTCGAAAATGATATGATAAAGTGCACGGTTTTATAAGTAATCAAATCTTTTTACGTGCAGTTTTCTATAGAAAAGTACCCTTACAGGAGTGAAAAATCAATGTATAAATGTACTGATAATACACAAAGCAACTTCCTCAGTTTTAACCAGCCAATAGGGCTTCATATGAATCCTGAAAACAGATGGGTAAAGATGGCAGATGCCATCCCATGGGAAATATTCGAAAAGAAATACTCCCGTCTGTTCCAAGGAAAGAATGGATGCGTTGAAAAGCCTCTGCGTCTTGCCCTTGGCTCGCTAATCATCCAAACCAAGTATCAGTATTCTGACAGAGAATTGGTGGATCAATTGACTGAAAATCCGTATTATCTGGTGGTGGAGATGGCGAATCAAAAACAGAACCTGAACAAGCACCGGAGAACAAAGGAACTCTTATGCTTGATGCAACCTGTGCCCCATCAAATATCAGGTATCCGCAGGATTTCTCATTGCTCAATGAAGCCAGAGAAAAACTGGAGACTATCATCATCCGTTTCTGTAAAAGTTATGGATTTTCAAGACCACGTATGTATCGCAGGCAAGCCAGAAAGAACTACTTTGCACTTGCGAAAGCAAAGAAACGCAGCATTAAGAAAATCAGAGCAACCATTCGTAAACAGTTAGCATACATCAAACGTGATATCGGTTATCTTGAAAGCTATATGGAAGAAGGTTATGCGCCGACTTCAAAGGAAATATCACTTCTGATGACAATATATAAGCTATATGAACAACAACAGTACATGTACCAAAACAAGGTTCATAGTGTAGAAAACCGCATTGTCAGTATCTCACAGCCATGGATTAGACCAATCGTCAGAGGAAAAACAAAAGTTCCGGTTGAATTTGGTGCTAAGTTTGATTTAAGCATTGATGATAGCGGTCTTGGCAGAATAGAAAAAATATCCTATGATGCCTACAATGAAAGTACAGTACTTGTTGAAGCAGTGGAACGATTCAGGGAACGAACTGGTTATTACCCAGAACGCCTACTGGCAGACCAAATATATCGAACCAGAGACAACAGAAATTTCTGTAAGCTTCATGGAATACGATTATCTGGTCCAAAGCTTGGGAGACCAAGCTTTACAAAACAATCATCAAAAGAGAAAAAGCAGGAATATCAGGATAACACCGATCAAATTGAGGTAGAGCGCTCATTCAGTTTAAGTAAACGCTGCTACGGAATGGACTTGATAAGAACCAAGCTCTATGACACAACACTTACATCGATTGCGTTATCTGTATTTGTGACGAATTTATTCAAGATTCAGTCACGAATACTTTTTGCTCTTATTTATCTTTTGGAGCTGATTGGATTACAACCTGCTGATTTTGTGGATATTCCGTTACGATAGCGTAATCTTTCCGGAAATTCAGTGCACCCTAATTTTTTCGAACAAACCTTTGTTTTTGCCTTATGAAGAGTATCTGGAAGTCGTACTGTTAT